>Ga0207056_1003_pt1 | contig 80408 bp, 71 predicted proteins | sample Alteio_BWMinCont_58_FD_153289 | JGI IMG/M metagenome (GOLD analysis project Ga0207056, IMG submission 153289) | Enriched cells from forest soil in Barre Woods Harvard Forest LTER site, Petersham, Massachusetts, United States -... | ecosystem: Environmental > Terrestrial > Soil > Temperate forest >... | reverse complement strand
TATACTTTCTCAAATGCAATTAGTTTGGAAGGAGAAGTTGGGTATCGCAGCAATGATATTTCGAAATATGCAGATTCACGCAAATCTGGATATGTCCATACATTGTCCTTTATGGCACATGTTTTGTATCACTTTCAAACTGACTATTATTTCACACCATACTTAGGAGCTGGATTTGGTTCTGCATTTAAACATTCAAAGATAAAGGGATTTAACTACAGGATTGAGGAATTCTTTAGCTACAAAAACAAGGATCATCGGCTTGCATGGGATCTAATTGCCGGAATTGCATTTCCAATTACCGAGAATATTGACATTGATATTCAATATCGATATTTCTACGCCTTCCATGACAATAAATCGCACAATAACTCTGTTGGAGCTGGACTGAAATATTCGTTCTAAAGTCTTGAGAACTTAATCCGGGTTGCTCTGCAAACAAGCAGGGCAACCTGATTTTTAGCAATTTTCATAAGAATCAGCTATTGGTTGCCTGTAATGCTTGAAGTTTTTTTCGACATGCCTCTGCATACTCCAAGGCATGCTTATAATAACCCCCCTCCGCAGCAAGCGCATAGTAAAAAATGGCTTTTTTAAATTGTGCAAATGGATCGCCCAGTTCTGCTCCAATTCTGTAGTAATACGCAGCCATAATATGAGAACAAACACTTATATCCCGATTTGATTCATACAATTGCCCAAGTTCTCGGTACGCTCGAGTGTTTCCTGTTGATGCAAGCATGAACCCCAGTTGATTTTCTTCTCATGTCTGACATTTTGCGTAAGTCCTAAAAAAGTTATGGCGCGCAGCGCCATAACTTTTTGAGGACTTACCTAATGCCCTTTTTTTTGGCAAAGTGTCCATTTTATTCCATTTATCCATATCCTGTTCCTCCAATCTCCTAAATAGGTTCGGATTTTTTGTATTTAACTTAGCAAAAATTTGTCAAGTAGACTTAAAGCAAAGTTGCACAACTGCAGGAGGATTTTATAGATAGTAATAAATAACAATTGCAGAGAAACTACAAAACAACCGCTTTAGCGTATATCTGAGTAGGATAATAATGGCAAACGGACAGAAGAATAGCAAGATGCATCGATTCTTGGGGGCAGCCAATGGAAGAAGAAAAATACGTAGCTTCGGAAAACATGATGGAAAAGTAGAAGTAATTAGAGGTATCATCGAGATATCCTTTGTGTGGTTTTTTGCGAAAAATTCATTATACACAAAGGATTTTTTTATCCTTCTTAGAAATACACCTGCGCGCTGTTGGGAATAATCATTTTTTAATTTTATTTTTCACTCGCCCACAATTGCTGGGGAATTGCTGTCATCTATGAAACTTAATTGCGTAAAAAATATCTTTTCTGCACAATCAGTACGAAATTTGGTGGGGCTTTTACAACAAACGTAGGGCCTTAAATTTGTAGCAGACGGATGCCCTAGTGTGCGTCAAATCGATGAGAGCATAGTTCCAATTATGGTTAAAGAGTGAAACCATCGATTTGACCTTTGGAATAAGCCAGCACAGTCATAATTTTAAAGATATATGAACAAACTGTTCTTTCTTTTATTATGCAATTTTATGCATTCTACAAAACTAATTTACAAATGAGTCTTTATGAGGAATTATCGCAATTTAGTATTGGTTTTTAGTCTTTTTCTTCTCTTTTTTTGTTACAATTGTTTTGCTGACTTTTCTCCAACCGTGAAAGAGTATTGGGAAGTGGGAGATTTTGTAAATGTAAACCAAATAGTGGATGATAAATTTTATTTAGAGTCGGAGACAGTACATATTGCTTCGAGGAAAATCTTTGTGAATCTTTCTGGACATCTTTTACCAGTCACACATTTATTTTCCGATGAGATCGGTGTTTTCGTGCTGGTGGAAGAAATATTGGGAGCACAACAGTCTGATTATTGGAAGTGCAAATATTGTGGAGAACTTAATGAAGGTGGTAGATATTGCTCAACGTGCACAAAACCTCGTAAATAAAAAAAATGATATAATCGTGTGATAAAGCAACTTATTTTTATCGTATTTTTTTGTGTGATATCTATTTTAGCTAATGCTCAAAATATCAATGATATTTTGAGCAAATTACCTGAAAGGGATAGACAAGATTTAGATGAGCTATTCCATATATTGATGAATGAAGATCATCTCAGCTATACATTATTTGGAGATAAGCCAGTTTCTGTTTCAGGAGAATTTACAATAACGCCTTATGAAAATACATTATCTGGACTTCAATCCGGGGGTGTTTTTTGGAAAAAATGGAATGTATGGAAACAGCATCAAGATAAATTTTCTATAAAAAATTATCTTTTTATAGAGGAGCCTGCCTATAACCAACCTAATAAGAGCACATTTATTTTCTTTATCAACAAAAAAGCTTTTTTAGAAGTAGTTGATGAGAATAATAATGTTTTTAATAAGATATTAGGCGATAATTTAACAGCATCCCAATTATTAGAAAAGATGGAAACAGAACACAAATTTATGAGTCTTATACATGAGAGTGAAATATTATTAGGTATATTGCTTGGTTATGGTGAACATAATGCTAGACTATATGAGCAAAGAATGAAATTAAAACGGTTGATTTCTGTACCTAGTCTGATAGGACAAGCTCCATTGACATCTGAAGGCCTTTCTCCTATTCAGGAGGAATATGATTTTTTAAATGAACAACTAAAATCTTTTGAAGATCATGTATACTCACCTTTGCTTTTGCCCCCTATCCATTTTGCCGCTGATCCCAATGATAAAGAGACTAAGTGCCTCAAAAAGAAATATAATCATTTACGAGGTCAAATCTCTTTGCTCTATGCTCACAATAGCAATTTTTTAGAGCTCATTTTGTCACAATTAACATCCGATGAGTTAGAAAAAAAATTTGGCAAAGAATAGTTAGGTTTATTTTCTGAACTGGATTTTTTCCAACTCAATAATATCAGCATTATCGGCTTCTAATTGTTGTGTGAGTTTTCTTTTGTTGTTAAATTCAGCATAATGCTCTAGCGCTAACTGTTCTGCTACCTGTGCTGATACTTTGCCAGATCTTGCTAAAACTTTAGCTGCACATGCATTTTCTCCTTCAGGTATACTTACCCGTGAAGAAGAATCAAAAAAAACTCATGTCGTGCATGATGGGCTTGCAATTTAAGATAAAGATAGATCAAACTGCAATCGTTGGTCAAAATTACCTTAAACACCAATATAGGAGTCTTTCATGGAAGAAGAAAAACATGTAGCTTCGAAAAACATGAGAAAATTTTTCGAAAATCTATTGGAGCTTAAAACTTTCGTAGGAAATAAGGCTAAGTCCACTAAAGATGATACTCTAATAGAAATATACAATAAACTTGATAAGATAATTAAAATTGGTGATGTTCCATAGAGGCTTGTGTGACATATAGCCCATCTACGTGAACATATACAGTTGATTAGGAGTGGTTCTGTAAATATAGGCAAGAAGTCGCAAAAATCAGCAAAGAAGCCCTCGACAATTCTGCACCATACATAGCGGTAGAGCCAACAATAACTCTTTGGAACTGGACTGAAGTATTCGTTCTAAAGTGTTGGCAACTCTATTCGGGTTGTCTTGTTTCCAACAGGGGAACCTGAAATTAAGCGATACTATCATTATTATGCGGATTAATATCCCGGCGGTTTTCGTCCTTTTTGATGTTAATCTCTTTTTTCAACTTTGATTGTTCGATTTTGTCATTGTAAATTTTCTTAAGATTATGTTTTCTAAGGCTTGACACAAGCTGTAATTGTTGTTCATGAACAAACCGAGCTGCGCTTGATAATTGTTTTGCACACCCCTCGATAATTGAAACGGTGCTGTGAACAGCAGCACGTTTTACATTATCCCTAACAATATCTCTACGTACATTGTCGTCTAATCTTTGTTGTTGTGCCTGCTGATCTTTCTTTTCATCGGCTTTCTTAGCGGCTTCTCTGGCCTCTTTTTCTATTAGTGCAGTAAACGATTTATCCAATCCTGCTGATTCTTTGGCTGTAAGAGCTCTTCCAAGCAAACCGGCTAAATCATTGGGGCCAAATTTGCGACCACCAAAACTTAACGAAATACCTGGTACTCTTGCCAAATCATCGTATTCTTGCTTAAGGCTCAGCCCACCCTCTTCCTTATCTTTATTAAAAACCCCGACAATAGCATAGTCTTTGATTGGGCCCCTCAGTTCATGAGCTTGCAGTATGACTAGAGAATTATCAATCCTTGCTTTTACTTCTTCAATATTAGTGCGAGATGCAAACACCATGAACTTGTTTTTTTGTGAAGCGCCGCTCATTTCAATACTACTAACATTACCAATAGCAGCTGAATTTTTATCGACCGCCTCATCACAAAGAACATCTCCATATTCGTGAACCTTCTCTGCAGTTATATCCATTTTAGAAAGAATGGAAAAATCATTATTTTCATGAAGGGCTTCCGCAGAAAGTTTTTGGATGTTATTGAGCTGGTCTGCATTAGCCAAAGAAGGTGTTTTGTCTGCATCATTTGGTTTAGGTAATGATGGTTGAATTGGAGGAGAAAAATCTCCAGAAGGTCCTAAACTCATATAATACCCCCCTTAAACAGAAAAAGTTTCTAACCTAATTATACACAATAATTATTTTAATTTACAATATTTTATGTTCTGTATTTTTAAGCATGTCATTATTTACTAACACTAGTAAATCGAGTCTAAATATACAGAGATGACTTGCGTTTAAATATAAGAAATCAGTAAAATATAAGTGCGGAACTTTACAATTTCAACACAAGGGAGAAAAAATGGCTAGCGCTGTAGGCAAAGAAGCAAATCCTCTAATAATCCATGGAACAATGAAGCCTAAAAATGGCCGAGAGTTCTTTATTTCAGAACCCCCTCAAGATCGAGGTGGTACTCGCCGCTTCATTTTAATACCAGCTTATGCAGGAACAAACATTAAGGATTCAACACTGCACCAATCCATCTGGGAAAAGCGATTGGCTGTTGTATTTCAAGAAAATGCACCAAAAGAAGGTGGATTTATAGTTAGTGGTAAGTGGATTCCAGATAATTCAGTGCATGTTAAAGAAATCAATAATAACTTACAAATGTTCAGTTCTAATATTGAAATTATAATAAAAATAGCATCAAAAAATTATCGATGTGATGCCATCTGGATGTACATGGCTAATGATGTTTCATATGAACACTATCGAAAGGAATGTTCAGAGGTCTTTAACAAAGAATTGGCGGAGTTCAATCGGCAAAAAATCGAAAAAGAGATGAAGGGGGAAGCAGATCTAAAGCGAGGTCATGATCCGGTCCTAGTTGGCGCAGGTACTCCTCGATCTGCACCGGTATCTGCAGTCGCATCAGGAGCTGCTGCTGCTTCTTCTCCAAGAACGCCTCTAACTCCAGCACCTTCAGGAGCCGCAGCTACACCGGTCACGCCTGCAATAATAAAAGCTACTGTTGCCCTTCCTCCATCTAGTGCTACAAGAGTACCGCTGTCTGCAGGAGTATCAACCCCATCAGCAACACCTTCAGCAACGGCAAAAACAGTGGGAGCTGTCGCATCGGCGAAAGCAGAACCTAGTGGCTTTAAGAAGTGGTTTGGAAAAAAATCATAATTCTCACCTCAAAATTTTCGCTTTCAAACGCGCTGCATTCCAATGCAGCGCCTTATCTCAAATAGTTCCACTTGAGAAAGCAATCTTGCTTTCAAAGGCTCTTGCTGCACGCATTGAAACTTTCAATGGGATATTTCTGCTAGCTGATCATCGTTTCCATTTAAAAACTCTAATTACAAATGATCAATTAACAATTAATTGACATATTATGCTATAATTATTTTAATAGCTAGTACAGAGGATTGTCATGTTCAACATAGATTCTGATTTTCCAGAAAAGTATTTTGAAACTAACAAAACTGTAATCTCATGCTTTGAATTTGCACAGCAAGGCGATGCTCACGCGAGGGAATTGTTATTAAGAGTTTTTGAATTTGGTGAAGCCATTACAGAAATACTAGGTGAAGAAGACGAAGAGATGGAGGATATCGCATTAGTGCATGAATGGACACGTATCCGAGGTCTTAATAAAACGAAGAATTGTTCGATAGGAATAACGCTGGACAAAAAAGAGAATTTTGAAGATGCCTTCTATTTTTTTAAAAAAGCAGCTGATGAGAATGATCCTGTTGGATCATTTTTTTTAGGCTGGTATTATGATGCTGGGAAGGGCGTAGAACAATCATTAGATTCAGCGTTAAAATACTACAAAATAGCTGCTGATCATGGCATTGTTCTAGCGCAGATTTGTTACGCAATGAAGATTATGGAAACAATAAAGAATTCCAAAAATAATAAAGACCGTGAAGAAAAATACGATCTCATAATTAAGTATTTATCTCTTGCATTTGAGAATGGCTCTGCGGTAGCTATATCGGAATTAGGAAATTTTTACCTTGTGCATAAAAATTCGTGTGAGGAAGCTCTTAAATGTTATATACTTGCTTCTGAAAGAAACAATGCGAATGGTTTAATAGGGCTTGGAGCATTTTATGAAAGCGGGGATCTTGTTGAAAAATCAATTACAAATGCGGAAAAATGTTATTTAAAAGCTGCTGCTTTAGAAGCATCCACTGCATATTTCGAGCTTGGCAAACTTTATGAAACAAACCCCTCCCTATGTCTACATCACAATGTTATAGCAGCATATTACTATAGAATTGGAGCTGAGTTAGACGACCTTCGTGCGCAGTATGAGATTGCTAGATTATATGAAACAGGGAAATTGAGTTTTCTTAATATAAGCAAAGAACACTGTTTAAAAAAAGCTATTTTTTTCTACCAGCTTGTCGCTAAGAGAGACAAAGTTAAACATGGCTCAGAGTACGTAGAAGCGTCTAAAAAGAAGCTCACCATGCTTACGCAACCTTTAATCCATGGAATAATGAAACCTAAAAATGGCCGTGAATTTTATATTTCAGAACCCCCTCAAGATAGAGGTGGCATTCGCCGCTTCATTCTAATACCAGCTGTACCAGGAAAAAATATTAAGGATTCAACTCTGCATCAAGCAATCTGGGAAAAGCGATTGGCAGTTGTATTTCGCGAAAGTGATCACAAAGAGGCTGGATTTATCGTTAGTGACAAGTGGATGCCTGATAATATGAAGCACCTTGGGAATATAAAGGAAGGATATAGCCTATTTTCAGGTGATATTGAAATTATAGTCAAAATAGCATCTAAAAATTATCTATGTGATTCCGTTTGGATGCATATGGCCGATGATGCAGCATATGAACACTATCGAAAAGAATGCTCAGAGGTCTTTAACAAAGAATTGGCGGAGTTCAATCGGAAGAAATTGCAAAAAGAGATGAAGGGCGAAGCATGTTAGAACAAAGAAGAATCCTTATCTTTATTGCATTACCCACTTGAGGAAGCTATCTCACTTTCAAATGCCCTTGCTGCACGCATTGAATCTTTCAATGGGGTAGTTGATCATCGTTTCCATCGAAAGAATGTAATTAACATTGCAGCCGGAAAAAGCTTGCAGGGTGCATCTATAATTTACAAATTGACCAGCTCTTTACAGATAATTTAAATATTATTAATGATGTCAATTAACAATTAATTGACATATTATGTTATAATTATTTTAATTGCTAGTATAGGGTTTTGTCATGTTTAATATAGATTCCGATTTTCCAGAAAAATATTTCGATACTAACAAAGCAATAATTTCCTGCTGTGAATTAGCACAGGAGGGAGACGCTCATGCAAGAGAGCTGCTATTAAGGGTATTTGAATTTGGTGAAACAATTTTAGAAACTACTGAGCAAGAAGATGATGATGAGGAAGAAAACGTAGAAGAAGTCGCATTAACAGCTGAATGGGATCGCATTCTAGAACTTCATACTACAAAAAATTGCTCAATAGGGATGATGCTTGGCAAAAGAGAGTACTACCCAGAAGCCTTCTCTTTCTTTAAAAAAGCAGCAGAGGAAAAAGACCCTGTTGGAGCATTCTTTGTAGGCTGGTATTTTGCTTCGGGGAAGGGAGTAGTGAAATCAAAAGATTCAGCATTGAAATATTACAAAATCGCTGCTGATCGTGGCATTATTTTAGCACAAATTTGCTACGCAGACACGATCCTACAATCGATAAAGAATTCCAAAAATGCTAAAGATATGGAAGAAAAACATGACGCTATACTTAAATATTTATCAATAGCTTCTGAGAGTGGCTCTGCTATAGCTTCATCGAAATTAGGAGAGTTTTACTTATTGCAGAAAAATTCGCGGGAACAAGCTCTCAGGTATTATATCATCGCGGCTGAAAAAAACGATCCTGACGCATTAAGGGCCCTTGGAAGATTTTATGAGGATGGAGATCTGCTAGAAAAGTCAATTACAAATGCAGAAAAGTGCTATTTAAAAGCTGCTGCTTTAGCAGAGCCCACAGCATATTTCGAGCTCGGTAAACTTTACGAAGCAAACCCCGCTCTATGTCGACACCACAAAGTTGTAGCTGCATATTATTATAGAATTGGAGCTGAGTTAGAGGACTTTCGAGCACAATATGAGATTGCTCGACTATACGAGACAGGGGATTGGAGTTTTCTTAACATAAGCAAAGAACACTGTTTAGAAAAAGCTATTTTTTTCTATACACTGGCAGCAAAAAGCCGTTTTTGCAAGTATGCCTCAGAATATGCAGAAGCGTGTAAAAAGAAGCTCAGCATGCTTACGCAACCATAAACAGGAACATAGAAATGGTATGTTGTTGCTGATGTTTCTATGTTATTTTCCATGTTTAGATAAAACAAAAACTTTATGTGGATCTTTTGGACTTGTTGATATTTCCACGAATTTGACTGCTGGAGGCAGTTGAAGTTACTCAAAATGCGGTGTTAACAGCCTATTGGATAAGGAATGAGGATAGCGTTGATCGGTTAGGAACACTTCGAGTAATTGTTCCTTTGCAGTATGAAAAAATTAAAGCAATCCACAACGCTGCAGTTGGAACCTTGAACCGTCAAGATCTGTGCTGGGAATTAACAGCTGAGCTTAATTCTGATATTCAAGAGAAAAAGTAACAGTTCAGATATCCCTCCCTCGTCGGGATATCTGAAGTGTTACCAAAAGTTTAGATATAGCAGCCTGAAGGGCTGCCAGAAATCACACAATCTGAACTGACAACATAAGTAGCCTTAAGTCTTCTTGCAGCCTTTCAGGCTGCTACATCTAAACTATTGACACCCAGGACGATGCCCTGTATCTTCCAGCCCTATGGGCTGAGAAAATTTGATTTAATAGAAGCGACCTCACGATCGATCACGAGTTGAAGCCTCTCAATTTTTTCTTTAGCGTCTGGAATCGTAGATGCATTGTCCGTCAGATATTGTTGATTTTCATTTGCCTTAGCAATATAATAAAGTTGTTTATGCAAAGCAGCAAAGTGTTGAGCGGTCGAGGGAGGCAAGGCATCTCCCATCGTTTGATCGTACCCTGTCTTAAAAACATTTTGAAGCACTTCTACTTCTGTTGGCGAAAGACCACTTCTTAAGCCGTTATCACTTATACTACACCACGCCCAAGAGAAATCATAGGCAGGAAATCCTATAGGCGCACCGTGTGCATCAACACTGGCAAGAAAAGAAGGTGTATCAATAAACGAAAATTGACCTGAAGCCACCTCGTAAAACAAATTGTCCAGATGAGTGTCCCCGTGTGAATAACCGGACATTCCCCAATTACCCTCAATCCCTTTTATAGCAGCTTGATGGATGCGATCTAACTCCTCTGTAGTAAGGGGTATTCTCCCTCTCTCTCCACCATTAACAATAGCCCCTCTAACCCAATCGTATACATACTTTACCATCTCGAGATTAGCTATTTGTGCATCTATTCCAAGGGGAGTTGCTTTTTCCCTATGTTTTAAATGTAATTCTGCTAATCCTCTAGCCGCCTGCTGAAATCCTCTGGCCAGAACGTCCATTTTTTCTGCCCGCCCTTTGCTTGTGGCCTGACCTAGTTCTTCCAAGTGAGAAGAAAAAGGCTGTCCTTTTGCTCCTGTTTGGACAAAGATGGTACGCACCGTCTTACTGTGTGAGAAATCAAACTTGCCAGCTGTTTGTACTGTAGAAAGAGTGCTATGATGTAAGTTTAAATCACTTAATTGTTGTAAAGAAGATAGCTCACGTGCTAATTCGGATACTTTTCCTTCCATTATTTTAACAACATAGGCTAGCTTTCCCTTGTCATCAGGAATCAAAACCCCATATATTTTAGCCCCAGACCCACCCTTAAGTTCTCTTAGGTGAAATTTACTTATGCCAATTTTTTCATTCAATACCTGAGCGATGATGGCATTTTCTAGCTCAACACTGCCGAGGGATGGGAGGGTTGAGAGGAATACCTCTTCTAATTTTCTCGAACTCTCTTCATTTAAAGGGGCTGAACCAATAATTTTTTTATTTAGGCCATCGACAACATCCTGAGCTTTTAAAAGAACTTCCACGCCTACTCTGCGCTCTAAAAAAATATGCTTAGATGCATCACTGGGAGCAAAAATCCGTGGAGCTTTTTCTCCTTCTCCCAACTTCTCAGGATAGTGTGGTGGAGGGGTGATTCTATAACGAGACATGTCAGGAGGGAAAACATGAAAATGCCGGCCAACCAAAACTTGGGCTAATGATTCTCCTACGCTATCGGTAGGAACATGCTCCTTTGCCTTAGGAGGCGTTGGTGAACTATAAACCGGAGGCTCATTGGATGAAGGTTCTAAAGAAGCAGCCATAAAACCCCTCACTCATATTTTCGTTATACCATTTTTTATTATATCGCATGTTAAATTAAAATCAATTAACTCAAGTTCAGTGACTGTCTCTAGTGCTTACGCAACCCTAAAATTGCCTAAGCATGCTTTAGGTGACATCCAAGATAATTATTTTTGAACCACTCCGTTGCAAATCCTCAACGCCTCCAATTTCTCTTTCCATTGCAGGATCTCTTCTTTTTTCATCCACTCTGGAAGTGCATGTTTATAACGGATCGAACAGTATCCTTCCTGATCCGAAATAAATGACCTGGTCACTGCATTGACTTTGAGCTGAAGATCGTCTTGCGGATAGGAATAGCAATAAATGATTTCATTAGGGGTCTTTTTGATGACCTGAAAGTCTATTTTCTCAATAGACTTTCTTTGTTCTGTATTTTTCTCTGCTTCAAACAATTGATCAATGGAACTGGCATCCCAATTTGGCATTACGAGTGTTTGCATAAATTCTGTTATATAAGAGGCCTGTGATTTTGGAATGTGACAAACTAATGTAGACCCATGATCAAGCATATAGGCATATGAGACTACCCAGTCATAAAATGCTGGTCCTAAATCTGAATGGTTCTTATCAGCTAAGGACAATCCATCAGAAATAGTGGCTGCTTCTTCTAAAGACACAATAGACACAGATTCTCTGAGTAATTTGATCTTTTCCTCCCTTTCATCAGAGCTCATCTCATTATTTCTACGAGTAAATCCGATACGGTGTAGATTTTTTTCACTTAAAAAAATATGTGCAATTTCGTGTTCGGTAATTCCTTTACATGGTTCATGTGAAATACACTCGTAAATAATATCATTCTTGTTTTTCTCGATGACTTTCCACGTAATCTTTTTGCTAGGATGTGCAGATAGATTTTCCTCTCGTATGCTATCCAATATATTCTCAAGAGGAATCGATTTTTTCTGATCAAAGCCTGATCTACCATAAAGCTGAATACAGATCATCTCGGACCAGTTATGGGACTGTTGATTTAAAGGAATGCACTCTACACTTCCCTTTTGTTCATTGACGCATCTGGAGATCTCTTTCCAATTTGCTAAGCTACCTTTAGGTAATTTTAGAACAATCGTTTCAGTAGGTGGATGATATACTTGGTTTGTACAGGCAGAATCTGCAATTTTTTGTGGATATGGATAAACGACATGTTTGAGAACATCATTCTTAAAAGTCATGATCACAAGGCCATATTTATATTGATCGCCATTTGCTAACACCATATCGGGAGGCCCTAGTCTTTCTTCAATCATTTTACGAGAATTTCCTATTTTATCTATCCCTCGTGAAGTAACATAGGCTTTATAAATACTATCAAAAGATTTCAGACCATGCTCATCTGGATATTTAGCTTTTAATCCTGTTCTGCTTTGTTTCCAAGCTTTGTCCCATTCTCCAGACGCTGCATATGCAGTAGCTAAATTCGTATGATTTCTTCCCATATCTGGATCCAATTCTACCGCCTTTTCTAAACTCGCCACAGCTTCTTCGTAATCGCCTTTTTCGAGGCACTCTGTTCCTTTGCTATAATTTAAAGAAGAAGAAATTGAATTGCAACTTGTTGCAATTATAATCATTAGTAAACAAAATACAACTTTCATATTTTTCCTATTTTTTTAAATTCCATTATACAGTTATTGATTCGTTCTATTTGTCGTTTTCTTAGCTTCAGTACCCCAAAAATAAGTGAGTTCGCGTGATTGTTTCGTAGCCACTCTTTCAATTTTTAAAACAGCCTTACCTCCTTTTTGTCCTGTAACAGCTGGTAGTAATAATTGGGTATCCGATATTCCACTTTTATTGACATGAACTGAATATGAAAGTCTTTCACCGCATGATATAGAGGTGAATTTCAACTGTTCACCTGGATCAAAGTTTTTTCCTTTAAGGCAAAACGTATCAAAATCCATCATTTGAATTACCAGGTAGGCGCCGTCTTCCCACGAGGTTTCTATGGGATTAGGGAATAAAGTCTCTGCGATATAGGAACCACCATCTTCCGAGACAAAAATAAAACTCACACCTTCTCCTTGCATAAAGCCTTGATGTACAAGTGGTAGGTTCAATTGTCCATTTTCACTAGCAGTATAGTAATCAACAAAAGAAATACTTTTATCCATGCGCACCCTATAGACAGAGAAGCGGGAATGAGGAGGGAAATTGTATCCTTCAATACGTGAGAAGGTCAGCGATTTTGCATTGCCGAAAAAATCATTTTCTTCAGGTGTTAGATCACTTTTGTCTTGAAATTCTTGGAAGCTTATTTTTCTGACAGTTAACTTCGTATCCTTTGAGATATTACCGCTATGTCCTTTTTGAATTGCTTCTTTAAGTAGTGATTGATCTATTTTCTCAATAGGACTTGAAGAGAGCATGGTAGAACAAGAACATAGACAGAAAAAAATTGAAGAACACAAAATCCACGTGATAGATTTTAGAAGATTCATATAACTCCGGTTTGATAGTTGAATAAATACTTAATTTTTTCACAACAATTCACACAAAATTTAAATGTAGAACTAACATAGTTGATACTCGCTATCACATGTGTATATAATTTCATAGATTTGAGTTGAGTCAACATCAATTATTTAGTATATTTCATAAATATAGTTTTTATTACTAGTTTCTATAAATTATTTTCATTAAAAATCCACAACTAATTGAAAAGCAAAAGATATATCTGATTTTAGTTTTCAAAGACAACCTGAAAGAATCATTTGATAATATGAGATTGAAGGATTTAAATTTTTTATAAGCAGAAACGGGTAAACAACAAAGATGGTTTTGATGAATTTCTATTCAAAAATGCTAAACGCTTGTGTAATAAAAGTACGTTGTTCTGAAGTGGAGAATATTTTCTAACGCTTATATCTGACATGCTATGTGGAATCGTACCATTCCCGAATGAATGGTACGACTGTGAAAACTTTTGATTACATTGGAGGAGGGCATTCCATTTCAGCGTACATTTCTCTTTTTGTACGGTCAACAATTCGTTGTTCAGCTTCCGCAGATAAGTTATCAGCGGTATGAGCTTTAAGAGAATATCCTGCTGTTGCTGAGCCTGCGGCGCATCCTGACACAATAGACAGCATGGCAAATGACATTGAAAAATAAATTAACTTTTTAACTAGATTCATAAGCACTCATTGTTAATGTTTTGTTTGATTGTTAATTGTCACGTGAAAATAACATACATATTTACGCTGTTTTTTATCCAGAACTTTTCATGGGTAAAATTTATTTAAGATCCAATTTTTTTGTTGCGCTATTTTTCCATCTATTGGCCCGCGAACATATTTTCTAAAGGTATTGGCATCCTTGTGACCGCTTTGCAATAGGGATGAGGCGCAATGGAACAGAGAAATGTTCTCATACCGATATTAGAGCCAGTGTCAATCCACGTTTCCAATATGCTGAGTTGTTTAAAAACATCGATCTATCCAATCATCAGAAAAGACAGATTTTCCTCAACGTTTGCGCACAAAGACTGTTGAATTGATCTTGACATCAGGATAGGGCACACTTTAAAATGACGCTTTAAAATGTGGCTATAACGAATATGCTCATGTATTAATCTAAATTATATAGCTTTAGGAGGTGTTTATGTGCGTTGCATATCTTTCTTGTCCATATTTTGATCCAAATCCTCTTGTTAAAGAAAAACGTCATACTATTGTTACTCGTGTGGCTTTTGAATTAATGAGCCAAGGGATTATGGTCTATTCGCCATTAACTCATAATTTACCTATTGATCATTTAGGAATTCATGGAACGTGGGCTACTTGGAAAGAATTTGATCATACGATGTTATCAAGATGTGATCGACTGATTGTATTAAAGCTACCAGGTTGGGAAAATTCCAAAGGAGTGGCGGCAGAAATTGCTCGTGCCAAAGAACTGGAGCTTCCTGTTGAATGGAGGGAAATTCATGAAGATAAATACAAATGTGTTTCAAATATTGCCTCATCGCCCTACAAAGGCATTCTCGAACGAATACAAGCTCTCAATTCTGAACGAGATTGGGATCAATTCCATTCTCCAAAAAACCTTGCAATGAATCTTGGTGTAGAGACAGGAGAGTTGATGGAACATTTTCGATGGTTGACTGAATCTCAGAGTTTTGTTAAATCCCCGCAAAAACTTAGTGAGATTCGAGATGAAATTGGTGATATTTTCTTAGTTTTATTGCACCTTTCACATGTTCTTGGAATAGAACTCAACCAAGCAGCCCATGATAAACTTTCCGAAATAGCTAAAAAATATCCCGTCGAACAAAGTAAAGGTCGCTGCAATAAATACACAGAAATAAATCATTGAAAATATGTCATTATAGCTTTAATCGAAAAAAGCACACTATTCTAAGGAATCTCCAAGCTCATGTATGCGAATTTCCAGTTGCTGGATGCGGACTTGCTGTTGCTGGGTGGTGGTTCCGAGATAATGGATATAAGAACGAACCGACTTGGGTAAGGAATCGAAAACTTCGTCAGAAGGAGTTGGAAAAGAAGGGGTCGCGTTTGTATTCATGCCGACAGAGTAAGATTACAACTTACTGTTTTTTTCTTCATCTACAATTTTTTGAAAAATAAACATGTTTTTTTCATTTATTACTTGATAAATTTCATTCAAAATATTTGCAATTTTGATATGATTCTCATTGCTAGATTTTTTTTCAAGGGTTAACTGCTCATGCCCCATATGATTTTTTTTTGTTATAAGATAATGTAGGTTATGTTCTGTTGGAGGTATTGAAATTGGTTTTTGGATTATCTCTATCCCTGCAGATGTTAATAAGGCGAACTTTTTCGGGTTATTTGTCATTAACTCAGCTTTATTGATTTTAAAGAGAGAGAAAATGTCTAGCACAATGTGATAATCTCTTAAGTCGTTGCAGTCTAATCCAAGTTCATTATAAGCCTTATCTGTAGGGATTTTTTCAACAGCATCCAAACGATAAGCTGCAGCTTTGGCAGTTAGTCCTGCATTTCTGCCTTCTTGCTCTAGGTAAATAATCATTCCAGAGCCATTTGATATAATAGCTCTTTTTGCCGCTATTAATTGGGGTCCAGGAGTGACTACTATTGCTCTTCCTCTGAAGGATGTATCTCCATACCCTTCTATATAGCTTTTGTCTCTTTTGTTCGCTTCTTTCAGTTGTTCATTGAGCGCTTTTAGTTTCGCAAAATTGTTTGATAGACTATCTAATGCAGAGAGGTTCAAAGGTATGATATTCTCGTCAGGAATCTCACTATCGGGATAAAACTTTAACATTCCTAAATCTCCGAGGGGTAAAACCATCCCACGGGAGGTGGATATCATCTGTATTGTTCCTTCTAATATTTGTTTAGCAGCAGTTTCAACATTTCTATATTTTCTTAGTACCTCTTCTGTTAAGCCTAACTCTTTCCACAATTCTTCTTCTTCTTTCAAATCGTGTTGTACTATTGCCAAAGAAGTCGGATTCGTATTAACAGGCATTCTTGGTTCAGTATTAGCAAAATTACGACCACTTATTTTGCCTAATTGTCCACTAATTATTGCCTGTGCGATGCCAGGCAGCTTATTAATACTTGGTTTTATGCCATTAAAAATATTTATCAGGTCTACTATCAATTCGTGCTTTACTCCGGAAGTTATCTTTTTAGTTTTCAACTCCAATATTTTTTCATTCAATTTTCCAAGGCCGTCACGAATCGGGGAAAATCGAGGATCTTTCAACAGTGTTTTAATATTATTATCAATCAAATTGAGAGCTTTACTCTTCCCTCCCTCATCTACGGCTGCTTTTGATTCGCCTAATTCTAATCCATTGATAAGATTTCTTATATTTAAATAATGTGCGTTAAAGTAATCTGACATTGGGGGTGAAAGTAAGCCAGACGAACTTGAGCTGCTTGATAGTGTTGCCATAGTTGCCTCCTTGAAAATTAACAAATGAAATAGATTTTTATGGGGTGCTGTGCAAATAATGCTCCGTTGTTTTGATTTCTATTTTCAACTTGGCTAAAGAGGTAAATTATGGCATCAGGCACATCAGGTAAAAGGAAATAAACAAGCCCTTCTCCAGTAATATTACGACATTGTTTTTTCTACTCAGACTTCCTTAGGCAATTCAAGGCTATCAGAATCCAATTCAGCAGATGTAAAGACGATCTCTCTGCCGATACGGTGTTCTAAATTATCATAGCTTTGCGTTAACTCATTCAAAAATCTTTCAAACTCTTCACGTTTTAAAGGATCTAATTTCTGAAGCGATAGTTGACTACTCAAGTATCTGACCATGGCCTGGATGCCATCTCCTGTATCCCCAGAACCGACTTCAGTGATGGCCGCTTCTCCATCAAGTATGCCCATAACTAACTTCCTGAATTGATCTCCCTCTTTTACTGGAATCCGCTCTTTGCGATTCTCAGGAGCGTCATCGGAACCTAAAACACTCGGAATAACCTTTCTGCCTAAAGAAAGAACTAGGTCTCCACCATGCATCGCCAATTGACCGAAATCTTGAGCCGTATATCTTTCAAGCAACCCAAATTTCTCAGGCTTCAAAAATATTCGTCCCTTACCTTTCATTGTTTGTACTAAAATATGCATCAATCCCCCAGGTAATGAGGCATCGTTAATATTTATACCAACAACCATCTCCTGAAGTCCCTTTAAATGTGTCGAAGAGCGGCCACATCCTACTCCCAGACTTAAGAAGAAGTCCCTAATCCGTCCTAGGGGATCGGGAAGAGTAAAGGCTCCATCTCTAAACCCTTGGGCCTTGACCATCGCTTTTGACAGAAGGAACCACACCAAAGCCACCTGACCTTGGCGAATTGCTACATCGGACTGAACATTCCATTCTTTGATGATTTCCTTAATCGGCAGCTTATTATTGCTCAGATCTCTATAAAGACGTTGTCCGTCAAGAATCCACTGCTTGATTCTAACCATATCTTTAGGGCCTCCATACATGGCCGTAAACCCTTCAATAGAACTAGCAGCTTCTTTATTCTCCCCTGACCCAGCATCTGTGCTCAGCATTCCCATTACTAATTTTTTAGAATTACCGGAATCATTAATTGGCGAGGGCGGCTCCTCTACTTTAAACATCTGACCTGCTACTTGTTTCGTACATAATGCGGGTAACATTGTTTTTTTTTCCGTAGGACTTTTTAACCTTTCTTCTATTTCACCTTCCGCATCTGGGACCAATTCTCGCAGATTAGAATTGCCTTCTAGTTCTTCTGTATTCAGAATAGCTGCGATCGCTTTTTGATAAGCTTTTAGTTGCAACTTTTGATCTTCAGCGTCTGGAAATGCTTGTTCAGTTCCCAAGGTATCAGATTGAATTTTGTGAATTCTCACTTGACACTGTCTATTCTCGCTGCTCACCTTCTTTTCAGTTTCTCTAATGACGATAGAATGTTGATGCCTTACTGGCAATCCGTCATGAACATTTTGCATCATTTGCGCCTCCAGTAGAAAGTTTTGTGTCACCATTATATATATTTATTATTTTGTTGCAATGAAATGATACTAGTACTCGGAAAGTCACTCTTACTAAGTCGTTAAGAAAGCTTAATCCAAGGATGGTTGGGGAAAATGCAGATGTTATTGGACATAAGCGAATGTATAAATTTATGGAAGACAAATTGGATCGGCGTTAGCCTGTTGTAGTAACTTGGGAGAGGGCAGGCGCAGTGGAACAGTAAGGGCGCTTAAGCCGGCTTTCTGTCCATTGCTCCCAAGACTCCAAATTGAAGCTTCATAATATGTTGGTCTCCACCATACAGAGTGCATACCCTTTATCCTTGTTGCATACTTGGCAAGCTATTACGTAAAATGATCACATACAATCGATTTTGAAGTCTATAATCCCTATTCTATAGCTATCAGCATATGCTTTATTTTCCTAAACTGACCTCTCTACAAAAAATTCCGCACTAAGTATGCATTTGCTAAGATAGTGCGAAATATTGAAGAAATGAAGGAGCTTGCAGAATTGACAATGCGAGTCTCCAGAAACGTAAAATCATCGAATACATTAAAGGGGTATGCATCCGATTGGGAAGACTTTGACACATGGTGCCGACAAAAAAGATTACTGTCATTACCTGCTACCCCTCAAGTTGTCGCCGCTTATTTATCGGATAGAGCAATGAATAGGTGGAACGGCCCTTCTGGTCGCTTGCGCAAAATGACTGATAAAGCTCCGTTATAGCTTCCAACATTACTTCATCGCATTTGGGGCATCAAATATAAGCATAAAGAATGAGGATATCAGCTTGATACTGAATGCAAGGAAATTGAAAATATTGTAAGTAGCCTTCGCCGGCAAAATACAGCAAAAGAAGAACGCAAAGACCCACTTCTTCTTTCAGATATTCGCTCTATGGTAGAACATCTTCTAAATACTATAACAGGAACCCGCAGTTCAAGGCGTTCCAGAACATCTCATTATGGCACAGGCAGGACATAAGAAAAGCGATACAACTAAGAAATACATTACAACTAAGAAATACATTTGTATAGCCAACAAATGGACAGACAATGCAGCCATAAAAATTGGATTATAAAAACTGCCGATACTGTCGTCAGTTTTTGGAGAAGTAATCGCAAAAAAGAAAGCAATACAGAAACATCACGATATAGTCATACTGTATTACAGTATTTCAGTGGTGTTAAAAACAGTCCGAAACATCAAATAAACGCGGTAATTTGAGAAATAAACGAATGTGGGAATTTCGTGTTTACATAAATGTATCTATTCGGATACAATATAGATTATAGAGGGAAGACATCGAATGTACGAAATAGACATCTACAAAACATCCAACGGAAAAGAGCCTTATGTTGAGTGGCTTGAAAACCTTGACAGAACTGTTCGAACAAGGATAAAGGCACGTCTTACAAGAATTCAAGAGACTAACAATCTTGGAACTCTCGAGCCTGTTGGAGATGGTATTTTTGAACTGAAATTTGATTTTGGGCCTGGATATAGAGTTTATTTTGGATTTAAAACCGATACTTTTTTGATTTTGCTCCTTGGTGGCAATAAAAAAGGACAGCAAAGAGACATTGACAAGGCAAAAGAATACTGGCGAGATCATCTTTCGCTAAAGAGAGGTAAAAAATGAGAAAATACAGAAAGTACCAAGAATATTTAATCGAAAGTCTCAAAGATCCTGAGGAGGCTTCAGCTTACTTAAAAGCATGTCTTGATGAAGCAGTCGAAACTAATGAATTCAGTATATTTCAATTAGCTTTGCGTAATGTTGTTGAAGCACAAGGCGGAATATCCGAAGTGTCTTCGAAAATGGATGTTGGACGAGAAAGTTTTTATAAAAGTCTGTCTCAAAAAGGGAAGCCTAGGTTTTCAACTATTATGCAAGCTCTTAAAAGTTGTGGAGTAGAAATGGATTTTCACCCTGCGCATGGCTAATTTTTTATGCTATAGAACATTGTTTCATTCTATTCTTTTGCCGAAATAAAAAAGCATATGTTCAAGTAAATAACCTTCCGTTTCTCCATTTTAGGAAAATTTGCTCATATCCGTAAAATACAGCTAAGCAAAGGAGTCTCAGATGTCGGCCTTGGACTCCTAAAATTAACACATCTACATACTTTTTCCTTATATTTCAATTACTTTATTACTGATTTAGGGTTAGCTCAGCTTGCTATAAACTGTCCAAGACATCAGACATTAGGTCTCACTTATTGCGGAACTATCACAGATACAGGATTGTCCATTCTAACTCTTGCACTAAGTGTCTGGGGATGTCCGAGGAGGTTATGCATATCTGCATAACTTTCCCAATAAAAGTTATGCATTTATGCAGAACCGTCCCAGACATGTAGTCAAAAACATGCTTGACAAAAATCAAAAGAAGATTTTATCTTGAACCATCCTGCGACGAAAGCTCGATGGTTTTACTGTCGAGCGTCTGATTCACTTCTTGAATGCACTAGGGCAAGAATTGACATCGTTGTAAGACCAAAGCCACGCAGCCGCAAACAAGCCATTATCAGTGTGTATTATGATACTGGTTGCGGTTATTCGCACTCTATACCAATAGCCGCAAAAGGCTGTTGAAGTCTATCCATGAAAAGCACTGCTGCTGAACGTCTTTCTACTGCCATAATTTCTTTGCAAACGCGCATCTACAACTTTTGTTAACAGGATAGTGAGTCAAATCTTAGGATGGGCATGGGGCGTCACATTTAGAAAATAGTTATCATTTTTTTATCCTATTTCTCAATTATGGATTCTGCTATCATCTTTTTTCCGGATTCGGCTCAAAGAGGGGTAAAACTCCCATTTGAGACTAACAAGAAAGACCTATGAGAAAAAAAAAGCCCACTTACTGTGGCCATCAAACACATGGAAAAAACGGGTAAACTACAACATTAATCTCGTTAAATCCTGTCCAATCAAAGCCATCCACCTCAGATAGAGTGGTCTTGAAAAATGCGTTTTAGTCGATTAATTTCTTCATGAGTAATTCACGGGCATCTGCATAAATTTCTTCTAGGGAGGAGGCATTAAATTCGGCATTGTTTTTGATTCCCATCGAAGTCAGCTTTGTTTTAATTATTCCAAGAAAAATCCCGCAGGAAATAAAAGTGTAAATCAGTAGGAGAAATGAAGCCATGCATAAGATTCCAACCGATTTATCTGATCTCCAAAATACCCATACAAAAGGTAGGGTAAGGACAAACGTCAATATAAGTACAACCCTAGTAATTTTGAAAAGCCTTATGAAACACCCACGGAGGGATGCCAGACTAATGTTTTTGATTTTTAGTGTGTCATCAGCATTTTTAATGAAATAACTCCAAACCAGATAAATTTGATACAGAATGGTATATGTCATTAAAATGAATAAAGAGCTTATAAATGTATCGATGAATCCGTACAGGATTGTGCAAAAGCATAAAATTGAAAAGAAACCCCATATGTAGTTCTTAAATGTTTTTGGCTTGTTCACGAAAAACATCATCAAAGGATGCATAAAACCTCTTCATTACATAAAGCCATATAAAACATTTGTATATGGCATTTTTCGTGGTCAATGTACAATATTAAGTATTATTTTAGCAACTGATGGTATATGTCATTAAAATGAATAAAGAGCTTATAAATGTATCGATGAATCCGTACAGGATTGTGCAAAAGCATAAAATTGAAAAGAAACCCCATATGTAGTTCTTAAATGTTTTTGGCTTGTTCACGAAAAACATCATCAAAGGATGCATAAAACCTCTTCATTACATAAAGCCATATAAAACATTTGTATATGGCATTTTTCGTGGTCAATGTACAATATTAAGTATTATTTTAGCAACTGGTAGATTGCCAAAAAGTTTAACATAACATTGGTTTGCGTTTAGCGAGTGAATGGCAGAAGCGCTCACTAGTGGCTGTAGTTTAGTTTGAGTAGATAGACTCACGCCATCTCTCATTTCGTGCGCTCCATAAGAAATGTTCTCATGGATTTCTTTAAATTCGTGGCTACCAAAAGAGCGAGAAATCCTCTCAGCCGTTTCGCCATCCATCTCGGAAAATATTATTTTTGTCGCACACAGTCCTATGATTGTTCGGCAGGCAGCTCTTCCGTAGATGTCTTCAATCTGTGCAGGCGATTGAATCGCGAGCAAGGCACAGCCTCCATATTTCCTGCTTTCTGCTAGAAGAGGCTCTAGCTCTTTTAACTTATTCAATGTCGGTAACTCATCTACAACAAACCAGAGGCGTCTGGAAAAATTGGGTTTTGTTCTTAACAAGCTGCGAGCTGCAATGGAAAACCAGCATGAGATCATTGGACTAAAAGCTGCTCTTTGTCCGGGATCACAACTTAAAAATAACCACGCATCGTCATCTTTTTTATCAGACATAACCCAGTCTCTAATTGAAAATGGGGTATCTGTATCGTTCAAATATTTTAAACATCTAAGGAAAGAAGAGGCGACAGACCTTACTGAGCCAGCTGTTTTTTCTGATGCCATATCTATGTGGGCAGAGGCTTCTGTTCCTTCTAAGAACCGACTAAGATGCAAAAGGTTTTCGAAAAGTATCCACTTAGTGAGGTCTGACGTTTTCTTAGAATGTTCCGTTTTCTGTAACAAAGCGCTAAACAGCGATCTTGCTGTAATACGCCAATAACTTTCTTGCTCGGAGTGGCTGTTTGGGATGAAATTTTCTGCAAGCGCTTCATAGTCAATCTGATTGCTACATTCCGCCCAAGGATGCCAGGGGACACTTTGTGGATCTGTAGGGTTAAGGAGGATGTCTTTTCCTGGCCTGAAATATCTCTCCCTGTATATGCCAGTGGTATCAATTACCACAGCTCGATGTCCCAACAATCTAATCTGCGTTAATATATGATGGATGCAGTTTGTTTTACCACTCCCTGTTCCGCCGGTGATTAAAATATGTTGCGTTTCTGTGTCCTTAACAAGCGGTAGGGGTCCTATTTTTATTTTTGAGGCTTTACCTTTTAGTGTAAGCAGGAGCCTTATTTTCCAGGCAGAAGCAATTTTCTGTCCAGAAACGTGCTTATTTTTTTTCCTCACGCGCCCTCTTAAGAAAAAAAACGCAAAACCAACAAGAAAACAGCAGATGAACACAGTCGCTGCTTTTAAGAGGTTTTTGATTGCTACATTCTTTAGGCCATCCATAAGAGGTTTAGTACGGATTATTAACTGACCGCAACTAATATCAGCCTCATTAGATCAAAGGTGTTGATGAGCCACCTTCCTCCAAAAGTCTTGTTTTACAGAGATTTTTTCGTTTAATGAAATGCAAAATAAAGCCTCTAGATTATACCATGCGGCCTGATAATAAACCACTGGTAGTTGAGCCATCAGATAAACGTATAACGAAATTGCAATCAGAATAGCTGCCTTAGTGTTTGTCAAAAACACCTGTTTAAACATTCTGACGCGATGTGTTGTGGTTTGCCCACCTTCTGTTATATCGTGAAAAATGCTCATTTTAATCCGCTTCTTTCAGCCAAAATGGCTTGCTCTTGATGTTGAACGAATTCTTATTTTCATTTTGATCGCTATATTGCGAATACTTATCGCTCCATAGAGATACAATGCTGCCTGCCTCGACACCTCCAGAAACAACGTTGCCTACAACCGAAACCGCATCATCGAGCACATGCCCAACCTTTCTTATTGCCAGCAACTTATTAGATTCATTAATGATAGGATTGCGTATCTCCTTTAAAGAGACGTCTAGGTTATGTTCTCGAAGCACTAGCTTATTCTCAATATCGTGATCGCCCTTCCTGTTATATAAGTGATCAAGCTCATCACGTTTTCTACTTACTTCTCCAGGCGTTAATTCTGCATCGTTATTGAATTTTGTGTACGCTTCACTGACCCTCTGTTTCTCATCGTCATAGTTGATGTTTGGCATTTCATTTTTAGCGCCATTGTACATATCTTCAAGGGGTGCAAAACCCTCAATGGAGGGCTCTCTTAGCAAGGATGGATGCATTTCTCGATTAAATTCAGCATACTTATTCAGCAACCATACGCGCTCCTCATCTGAACCTGAATTCGTAACCCTCTCAAATTCGCTAAAACGCATTGCTCCCGTATCGTTTATCCATTTAGAAAATTCTTCTGTTTGCTTGTATGTCACATGTTGAGACGTATTTTCCAACCAAGCGGCATTCTCAGTAAGTTGATTGGTGGTGCTCAATGCAGCTCTATAAGCCTCCTGAGAGGATTTTACCATATCACACGACTCTGAATAGTCATGGGCAGTTCTTTTTGCTTCGTCTATTAAACTTGTAGCACCGCTGTTTTCGGCAAAATTTTGGATTTTCTGAAGGTGTGTTTTAAAATCACTACTCCTAACAGCATCCTGAGCAGCGCTTAATGCCTTCGTAGCATCATCACTGGTTGTACTGCTTAGAGAACCATTGGCAGCAAGATTGAACATGGGAAACCAATGAGGCAATCCATAACCGCCAGAAACTGAGGCGAGAGTTTCAAGGCTATCTCGGGTATTCATACCCATTGAACTACCGTATCTTTCAGCTATAGAAATAGCCTCGCTGGCATCTTTTTGAATACCAAACGAAGTTCCTTGCGAGGTACCACTGTTATAATTTTCAGACTTCGACAGGGTCTCTACTAAATTTGCCGTATTTCTAACATGAGAAGAAGCTGCTGTTGTGTATGCGGATTCCTTGGAGGCAGTCATTGCTTGTGATTGAGCGATAGCCGAAGACATGCTTGCAGAATTTGTCTCATCGTAAGCAAATCCCATTCCAAGGTCAGAGCGACCCTGAGAATGAATTTGATCATTATATCCAAACGTTGTGCTGTCAACTCCATTATTTGCCGTGATGACTTGTGATCTTAATGAAGGGGCACTGTTTGTTTGAAACGCGTTGTCGTTGTGGTGGGACATGTTTCCTGTGCTGACATTACCGAAAGAATAATTTCCCGAAGTTTCCTCTCCAGCTGCAATAGAGGCTGCACTTGTTAGAGGACTCATGATAGCGCTTGATAGGGATCCAACTGCGTTGATACCTCCATGCAAAAAGGTATATGTTATGAAAGGGACATTTGCAGATAAGTAACCTGCCATAGCTAGAACTTGGTCCTGGATATCTTGAATGCCTACATTAGTGTAAAAGCTCAATCCAATACCGGACAATGTTTGGACTTTAGCCTCAGCAACTAAAAGCATAATATAATTAATAATCACAAAAAATGGAGGCCACATTTGGATCCATATAACAAACCACATCCATCTGGATATAAACGTCAATCCACCTGGAAGTAAAGAAAAAGGCAAAATAAGTACAAAAGACCCATATATGACCCCTTCAACAGCGCTTCGAGTCCCTATAATTGTTTTAGCAGCCAAACTTCCTAGAGTGTTCATGTAGCTCTTCTGGTAGTTGTCAGCACGAATTTTTGCAAAGCTGCTACCATTAAACTCACTAGAAAGCATCTGCATCATCATTTGTTGGCCAAGAATATTTTCTTTGCTTGCATTTGCCATCCCTGTAAATGCTTGGAATGCAACAGGCAAGCCTTTCAGCATATCGGCCTTTTCATAATAAGCAACTTCACTTGAAAGTTTTTTTCTCATCTCAGTAATTGCTTCTTTACAGGTTTTGTACTCACATTTTACTTTCTGAGTCTGATTTGAAGTATCTGAGCTACAATATGGGATCATGCGTACATTGGATGTATTTGCCTCAAAAAAATCCCATAAGTCTGTAGATTTCTTTAAGCTGTTAATTGAATACCGGCCAAGTGCAATGTCATATAAAACACATTGTTTTGAAAAATTCCTTAAGTTCTTCTCAAGTTCAGCATCTGTGATTTTAAACAAGGTTAGATCTACCGCTGCTCCAGCACCGAAAATCATCCCTGTTTCTTCATAATCTGACAGTTTGTGTTCTCCTATAGAATCATTTGTTAAATGAAAGACACTTTCAAGTGAGCGTGTGATGTGATAACTGGCTGTACTAGTAAGCGCAGCAAAGCGGCCTAACAGTAGTGGTACGTTGTCAACTGTTCTTGAATTTGCTCGTATTAAAAGATCTTCAACCCTTACTGTTGTAGTAGGTACCATGAAAAATGTAGATATTATTAGTATCGGAAACAAATATTTGCTCAGAAGGGACTCCATAGATCCTGAAAACAATGCCTTACTGATGCCAAATGCTCCACAAATAAATGCGCAAAGCATTGCCAGTGGTCTAACAAAGTTATCAGTACCGTTGCTATTCATAATCATAGCAACAGCATTTAGTACACCTGCAATTTTTTCCCCATCACCATATGTGATCAGGGTTGCCGTAGCTAAAATATTTTCCATGCAAACCTATCTAATAATGAGTTCTGAAGAGAGTTGCTGTTCAATTTTTTCCACTAATTGCTCTAAATGCTGTCTTTGTAGAAGAATATCTCTGTTATGCAACTCATGTTGAGATACTTTTTTTTCTACAATGGACAGGTTTTTCAAATAAGAATCAATGTCGGAAGAGTAGAGTTCTGTGCCTCTCAGTTGTATGCAGCCTGTCCTGACAACTTCGATCGTTTCGCGAAGATATTGCATTAATAAATCCATTGCGACCAGCTCGGCAATTTGAGACAATTCCACAGGGCAATATCCTTGCTTATAAGCTGTTAGTGCATTGACGATTTGGTGGAGGGGCAATTGGGATTTTGCTAAAAATTCTTGTTCGTTCGTATCCAGTGTTTGGTCAGCGAATATTTTGTTTTGAATTACATTCAACTTTGACTCGATCTTGCCAATCCAAGAATTCTCCCTGGAAATCTCAGATACTACGTCCTTCACAATCAAGCACCTTTCCTTTTTTACATCTGATTTCGCATCACATACTAATGTCGAGACCATACCCCCATTTAAAAGTGCTTTTAGAAATGAATCATCATTGATTTTACTTGGGATAATGTCTCTGACGATGTTTCCATCTCTATCTTTTCTAACAATCACAGTCCCCATCAGACTCATGAAAATTTCTCTTTCATCCTCGTCACATCCTCCTTGGCGCTTAATAGCTTCCCAAGCTAAGTTAAACTCTTCTTTGAGCATGTCTGCATTTTGTTCTTCCATTTTTCGCATAGCATTCTCGTATTCGCTCTTAATCGCACATTGGTGTCTACCATTCACATAGTCCGTGACTTTACCTGATTTTCCTGCAACACTGCGGCAAATCTGTTGTTTAGCAAGCGTATCTCTCGGCCAAACAGAGCCAACCATTGCTGATGCCGTTTCACAGCTATTGATGTTAATTCCATTAATCGTATTAGCCCAAGTTTGCAGCTGTTTAACGACGTTTGTAAATTGAGGAGATAATGTTTCTGCGCCCAATAAAAACGCATACCCCATTGAGCCTGAAGCAATGCTTTTAAGCTGAGCTCCAATTTGCGGTCCACTAATGAAAGACATGCCACCGGCATAAAGGTCTATTCCTCCACAACCTGCATCAAACTTTGGAAGTGTAAGCGTTGCAACCTTGTCACTCGTTACTCTATTTCTTAAGGCCAAACCACCACCAGTTGCATACCCCGCTCGTTGACCTGTATACACATCGGCTGCTGTCACATTTCCAGAGGAACCAAGTTTATTGAAGAATTTGTTCAAGTTTTTTGTCAGCTTATTAGTTTCGCCAGCATAAAGCATTGGCAATGCGAAAATGGCAAAAATGACTATGAATGAAAATAGTCTCTTAATCATTTGATCTCTTATTAAATTGCATAAATATATTTTCCTCCACCTGGTCAAGGGACCGCATCCCAAAAGCCACAGGAACCACTTCCTCTGTTTCTGGATTAACAACGAATAACGCTGGAAAAACAGTGATGCCTAAGCTGTTTACAACACCAATATCGACGTGGTTATTTTTGACTTCGTTGATTAGAACGCCGTCAACTGAGATGCCTAAGACCTCAAATTGGTACTTTTCTTCCAACAACCTCACAACCACAGCAAAAGCATGAGACTGTAAATCGTTACCGTTATAGATGAAAAACAAACCGTTTTCCTTCGCGACATCCTCAATCAATTGCTCGGTCTGTTGTTGTTTCAGCTGCTTTTGAACATGCACACCATAAAAAGATACTGGGTTTTCACTTGCTGTTACGTCTAATTCCGGATGTTCAAGCAGGACCTTTGCCCAAATCGCAGCAAACTTTTCTGACAGCTCAGTAATCTTCTGATTCTCGATCATATAATCTCTGACATTCTCGATGGTCGGATCTAAAGTTGCTTTTGCTAATTTTTCATGCTGCATTTCTTGAAATTCTTTCAATTTGTCTGAAGCAGAAATAAGCGCTGTTTGCTTTTGGATGGTGTTTTCTTCTTTTTTCTTCTCCACATCCTCATACCAAGCCCATCCCTCTGCTTTTCGATTAACCCAGGCAGCATCTATGGATATCCAAGGAATTGCGAACAAAACAAATAAAAAGATAGCCCTAGGCATCCTGTGCCTCACTTTCATTAATATTTGTCTGACAATCAGCCGAGGACCCTTGGCAATTTTCACCAGCTAAAGACTTTGGATTCTCTTTGATTTTCACATTCAAGCGATCTTGAAAGTTCTGAAGACGCTCTTGTAGGTCATTAGGCATCTTCTTGGCATAATCTTCAGCAATCTCACTCAAATCTAATTTCGAAAAATCTAGCCTCGCTAGCTCATCTATAGAAAAGCCGCTGCAATCTGGGTGCTTAGCACTGCCCCAATCTTTATCTAATTGCTTTCGAGCTTTTTCGTTGACAATTCTTGCTAATTTCGTTTTAAAGCAGCAGTACACGTGTTTATCGGCAGATTTAATTCCTAGAGTTTCTTCAGGATAATGACCTACATAATAGCACACGCCTTGCTCACGCAATTCCGCAAGAGCTATTTCATCGAAGGTACACTTAGCTAATCCAGCCTTTTTAGCAAGACCAGAATGGGAAAAACAACAATCATACATGACTGCCGATGCAATGCTTTTTGAACATTTCATTTTCTTTGCATCGAAGATTTCAATTTTTTCCGCTGAGACCTGTCCAGCTTTCATCTCTCTTTCAATCTCTTCGAAAACAGATAATTTAGAGGTAATTTCAGGAAGCGAATTGTTCGGATTGTATTCCACCAACCAATCTTCTGAGCTCAAACAAGAAGCATCTGTAGATCCAGTTTGAAAGGTCTTGATTAGTTTTGTATAACACTTAAAAGACAGCTCCCACAGAAGACATCCATTTTCGCCTTCTTGTAAGCATCTTTTTTCGATTAGGTCGCAATTCTTAGATCTGAGCTTTGCACAATCTCCACGACTGTTGTGTTTACAGACAAGAGCGAGTCTTTCTGACCAACAAGACCTTTTCACAGGCTTACCATTGATTGTCTTTTCTGGTGTTGTATCTGTGCAGTCTTGCTTAAGTAGTGTACAATCTGGTGACAGAAGTAGAGACAACATTGACGGATCACTGTAGAGCCATTCATCATTTGCTTCTCTAGGGGGCTCTTGAGTATAATAATTTTCTATGTGCGAGCAATTACATTCTCCAGCATCATCCACATGAGTCAAGTGATACCAAACAACCATCTTAGAGGAGTGTTGATCTATCTTCTCGAAAACAACTGATTTTGTCGTTGGATTGTCCATAAGACACTTTTTAAATTTTTCAAGTTCACTTATCGCGGAGACAACATCAACCCCATCGATTCTCCACTCTTTTTTTTCTCTGTGGCCATTGCAAACTTTCTTTTGATGCTCTTCACGAATCGATTCAACGATATTTACTTGCAAATTCCTCTCAATAACTACAGGAAGCAGATCAACGGCTTCTTTACATTTAATGACCTGAAAATCCTTGGCTTCGTAAACATTTTCTAAACCTGGTTGGTTGTTGCTTAGGAGCTCATTCCCGCTATCCAAAAAGTGCTCATCGTTGCCAAAACCTCTATTTTCCTTTTGATTTCTCTGAACTTCTGCACACAAAATATGTTCCCTTACATCAGATTTCGGAGCCTGATTTGTAAGGACCATCTTCTTTGCTTGCTCAGCATCAAAACTTTCTTCTTCAGACGTAATATCATTCACATTGAAGTTTTCACTGGCTTCCTCAATGCTTGCTAAATGTTTTTTTCCGAATGCCTTTCCGTCCTTTAAAGCTTCTTGCATTACGTCGCCAAAACACCAACTACCTGCCAAGAACAAAATACAGCAAAAGAATGTTGTCCTCATGGCTTAGCCTGTATTAGTAGTGGTTGAACCGCATCTAAACAACACTGTGTTTTTGTCCAAATGATATAGACAAAATCTTCACCACCAACGGGGAATGACTTTCCAGAACCCCATAAGGCATCACTTTTACCTAAAGCATGACATTCGCCAGCAGTTTGTGCTGTTGGATATGCCATTTGAGTTTTATAGAGGCTCTTTTTAATGATAGGCATATACTTAGGCTCGCAAAAGTCTCCAGAATTATAACCCTTAGCTACACCTGTGCGATGATGTTTGGCCAAAAGTCTTTGTACAAGAAGCGAACTTGCCTGCACAGCTCCAACATGGTGCGCAACAGTGCCTGTAAAGGGATAGAGAGACCCTTCACAACCAGCGCACCAGAATAGGGAGTCTAATGGCTTGTTGACACTTGATGCCATACAGTCTGCTATACAGGCGATTTGCGCCAAAGGATTAGCGAAAATAGAGGCTTCAGAATTGATTATCATAGATAATTGTTCGTCGTTCCAAAGTGGATCGAATTCGCTCATATAAACCATGTCAAGCGAACCATTTTCTATGCACTGGAAATCCCCAAAAAGCCCAAGTATCGAAAATAGGGGATAAGTATACCAATGAACGTGATAAAAACTTGTCTGCGAAGGGCCATCGCCTATAATTCCAATGGAACCGCGATTTTTCATGTTTTCGCTTCCAACAGATGTGCCACCCATCGCGATGAGCTTGTAGGCATGCCTTGTCACTTCGATCATGTGTAGGGGCTCCCAAAACGTCAGCGGAATGCCAGCTTTAAGAGGAGCTCCTTTACAATAGCAAAATCTTGTGTCATACTTAGTTAAGTCTTTATGGTTAGGCGTTACATTGACCCCACTGACAGTAATAGGAAAAACACACTCCCAGCAAACATCTGTGAGTGGATTAACATAGCTTCCACCTAAAAGCGGAAGTGTTTGTTGTAGTAGAAGTGCTAATGTGGCTAAGATTTTATTCATCAGCCGACAGCTTTTGTTTAATCGGTTGAGTAATGGCAAGCTCTCCTTTCTCGGACAAGTAATTCATTGCAAACTCTAGAGAAATATTACCTGCTACCTTATCGAATTTTTTTCCATTCGCTACAACAAATGTCGGAACGCAGTCCACCCCAAACTCTCTAAATGACATCGGGTCTATTTGTATTTGAGCATCAACGCCATTCTTCTTTAACTTTGAAATTTTGGATGCTAGTTCATTGAAGCTATTTCCTGGGATCCCCCTCAAGACAAAGGTTCCGCCAACTTTAGATAGCTCTTTTGAAATGTTAATCCAGATATTCTCCGGAACAGAGAATGACATGAAAACCTTAACCATAGGTTCCTCTATTATGTGAATAACGCCTTCATGAAAACAATTTTTACATTTGCCTTTAGCAGTGGGGCTAGGATTCTCATTCTTGAAAAAGCTCAGATCGGTAGATTTTGGAACCTGGTTTTTCAATTGGTTTCGTAACCAGTCTACATCTTCTTCTCGGATGACATTTTCTTTAGAAGAGTTGATGGCATTTTTTATCTCAACATCCAAATCTGCAACAGAATTGCCATAAACAAAACCGACAGAGAGAATCTTAATCGCAAGGACAGCAATAAGCTTAGTCTTCATGGTATTCCTCTAGGAAAAACTCCTCGATCTTCAACTTTAAACCTTGCTGCGAAACCTTTGCTGGAACACCTTTGATCCTTAGCTTTTGGATCAGAACGCCAAACTGATCGAAATAGATGGGTCTTTGTTCTTGTTCTTCCAGTTCACTTGGATGGCCATCGACTAAAATCCACTTGGTTTTTTGTCCTTGTCCTCTCGCCCATGTAATCTGTTCGGTTTTTGTTGCATCGAAAAAAAGAAGATCTTGATCTAACGAATATTTGCTCAGAGGATTTACACTTGTGCCCTTTTTAACGATCACATTACCTTCGTTGTCTTCAATGTCTTCTCGTATGGTGACGGTAGGATCATAAAAATGGACGTCATTAACAAGCGCTGCACCTATTCCTACGGGCTTCGGATGTTTAAAAGACTCCTTAAATTCAACATCAGGGCATTCAGGAAACGATTTTATTGTGTTTTCTATGTGTTCTAATAAATCCATTTCTTCTATAGGAAACACGCAGCCTTGAAATCCAAGATCAGCTGAATAAGCAAACGAAGTTGCCAAGACAGCCAACGCGTATAGAAAGGACCTAAGAAAAGGAGTTTTCATGAGCGTTTCTCAAGAGCCTTATTAATTGCTTCCACAATCGTGAAGCCCTGTTTTTTAAAATCTGACAGCATCGAATACTCCTGTGGTTTAGTACTGTATAAGAGTTGCGAAAACCGGTCTAGATAGGATCTACAAATAGAATAGTTGCCATTTCCATCACAAATAGCCAATTCGCTATACAGGCCCTGTATTGTGGCTACAGACTCCAAAGATCTTTGTTTATGCGGCGTTAAATCAATCTTATTGCTTTCGCCTAACCGCTTTATAGAGCTTTGTTTTTGTGAAAAGATGCACATCCAATCGCTGTTGTTAAAAGCTGCCTCAGCACCAGCAGAAACAAAGAAATCATCTATATATTGTGTACCAGTCACGAGCGAACCATGATATTTCCTAAGCCGTCGCGCCAACGTCTCTATGAACATACCCGTTTGCCGTGCCCTTAATAGTTCCCAGGCCTCATCAATGCAAATATAAAAAGGTGTTTTTCGATCACCTAAAAACGCATGATTAGTGATTGCCATGATGAAAAGTTGTAAGACAACTGCTTGCAGGTCTTTTTTCTCGTTAAGCTCCTCAAGTTCGATCAAAACCATGGGATTTGTAAAATCAACGTTGTTTTTACCCTCAAAATATTTGCCGTGTACGCCATTTTTCGTGTATGGCGTTAACATGATACCTAGAGACCTGTCTCTTTGATCGACTTGATTTTTGAGCCATTCCGAAACATCTGTAATTGTTGCTTTACTTTTCTTCGCACTCCACACACTTTGAAGAGCTATTTCTATTGCAGAATTCTCATAACTAGATGTCCCTTCAACTGGTAATGCCATACAGGCGATTACGCTCTTTAAGTAGCTGAACGCTATATTTCTTTCTTCTTCATCTGTCTCAGAAATGTTGCTAAATGGATTTAGACAAATATTTGATGTGCTCGAAAACTGAATATGCTGTCCATCTAATGAATCACACATTTTTTCAAAACTTCTTCCAATATCAATGATAAAGACCTTCGCACCTATCCCAAGACCGCTTAAGAGAAGATCCTGCATAAATACAGATTTTCCAGAACCACTTTTACCAGATACAACCACATTGTAATTCCCAGACTTATTATCAAATGGATTCCAATTAACAATCTGCCCTCTGCGTCCAACTAATAACATCCCTGCTGAACTAGTCCCCATCCATTCACCTTGAAGGGGCACGAAATTCCCGCATTCTATAGACATTGTAGTCCTGAGCAACTTCAAGCGCTCAAAATCAAAGGAGTATTCAGACCATGTCATCGGTAAACATGAAAGGAAGATCGGCAAATGAAGATAGTCGTTTTCGACAATACAAAATTGATTGATCCTGAAAAGGCTTTTTAAAGCCTGCTCAGCCCCAGCCATTCTTCCTTTTCCTTTCGTCCAGATGCCACAAGAAAGCTGTGTTTTGACAAATTTTATACCTTCATTTTGGTTTTGTCTTACAAGATGGCCTTCTTTTAATTCTTCTTCTAGTTTCGGAATCATCCGTCGCAGGCTATATGACATACCCTGCTTCTCCACAAGCTGTGAGCGCTTCCAAAAATCATGCTCTACCTGAGAAGCCTTGGGACAAAAGACACCATAGTGAATATAGAAAGGATCGTTAATCCTGTAAGCATCTCTAAATACGTCACCGATTAGATTCTGCATCGCATTCAAAGACCAATGATCAGGAAAATCAACAACTCGAAAACTTTTAAATTCGATGTTCCCATTGTCTTTCCATTCCAAGCCATTTGTTTTAACAACTAATGAACCCCCAGCTTGAAATTGACTAGAGAGGGTTTGGTAAGGATTCCATTTCTTTTTTTCAATTTTTGGTTCATTTGAGAAATTAATCATTCCATTGACAGTATTTAAAAAATCACCAATACCCCACACAAATGAATAGGTTATCGCCTTCAATAGCTTGAGGATTTTCTCTCTCTTAACTACCAAACGTTCCATTTGGGAGATTTCACAATCTTTCTGAATTGGTGTTGAATAAGAAAAAATGAAACGGAAATTTTTACAGGAGAAGTTTTCACTGTTTTTCAGATTCTCCGTTCTCTTTTTAGCAATTTCCTTGTAAATCTCTTGATTGCCATCCCTAGACTTCTCCCAAGCATCTAATATGTCTCCAACCCTATGATCAGCCCATAAAAGACATTGGATAGAATCACATTCCTCTAGTATCTCCTGAAAAATGCTTGTAATTTCTTTCTGGGTTGCGTTATCAGCCCCCATGATAGGAAGACACTCAATTGTAAACCCAAGGCTTGTCCTATTTAAAAATATTGCACTTTCCTCATCAAAAGCCTCGTATGGCAAAACATCTGAAAAGGGATGCTTGTCGAAGACATCCTCTTTGGTTAATGCCGGATCTCTGACGGTTGTAAATCGACTAAGCAAGTTTTTTAACATTTTATAGCCTATTTCCCCTGTACTTCCACGTAAACTGACTTGCCTCTAATAGGTACTCCGTTCGGAGCCCGTCTATTGCAAATCCAAATTATTCGACCATTTCCATGCTGGCATCCACAATATTTGTCTTTGGGATGAGAACATGAGCAGCTTTTTTCTTCTGTTATAACAAGTACATCGGGCCCATCTACTGTCTCGACAATCATACTTTCAATTTCCGTAACAGAAGTGCATGGCATCCCACATGGGATCGGACAGTCGAACTGTCTTTTGTACATCGCGCAAGAACTCAGAAAAAAAGAACAAGCGATAATTAAACAAAGCCGCTTTAAACATAACTTAGAGACCATTTAAAACTCCCTCGATGAAATCTTTATCTGGAATTTCCTCAGAATATAATCGACCATTAACTTCAACTGCTGGTAGAGCCACAATTTCTTCTTCTTGTTTTAAAAATTTAAACGCAGCGTTAAAGGCAGTTGTTTGTGAGAGGTAACTTCGTTCACGTAAATTAGGGACTGGGTCTCCCAAAATTTCCATCGCCTTCTCCATTAAAATTGAAGAGAATTCCTGATCGTCGATATCTAACTCCTCCAGAATTGCTTCTAGAAAGATCTTTTTCTTTTCGTCAGATAGCCTCTCCAAGCATGCCATGGCTTGTACGGTTAACAGATCCATTGGAACAGGATGAAAGGTAAAAGAGATTTTTTTGCTCTCAATATACTGAGATTTGATGTCTTTAAACTCCCTCCTGAATAGCTCTACGCAGTGAGGACATTTGAAAGAAAAGTAAGAAGTGATTTTAATACCTGATGTCAGATCCCCGTAAGTCACTAAATAGGGCTCAGACAACTTCTCTAATCCAAATGCACTGCTTGCAAAAAGTAGGCATAGACCGTAAATGAGCACTTTCATTTCAAACCTATTTGTTATTTAACCTGATTTTTTTTAACGTTTCCTTTGCGTGGAAATCACCTGTAGATACACCTAAAGTAAATGTCACATCCACAATCCTTCCTGCATCAATCTCAATCACTGGCTGAATTTGCTCAGCTCTTTTAATATAATAGTCTGCAAGCATGTCAAGGCCGTTTGATGACCCGTTGACACCACCCTGGGCAGCTAGCTCAACTCCAAAATTATAATTGTTTTTCGAATCAAAATTTTTGCGACCACAGGCAGCTTGTAAAGATTGACTCACCCCAGATAGAAATCCACTGGCTGCGGCATTCACAACGGCCTTCGTAGACTTGTCCACAACCTCTCCCCTAACTCCGTATTTCCCATCCTCACCAGATACATATCCAGTGACACCAGTTTCCACAAAATCTCCGTTGCTTTGTACCTGAGTTAAACGCTCTAACCGCATGTAAACCCTTTCGTTTGATATATTCCCATAAGCGCTACCAATGATTATTCCTCCCTTAAGTTTCACATTCACGTGCTTTGGAAGATGAGCATTGTCTAAAATACGCAATTTAATGGGTGTCGGATCAGAGATTGTGTAGACGCCACAAACGGCATCTAATGATGAAACGAGTAAAGCCTTAACAGTTGTTCCAGCAGGAATCATTTCGTCAACATGATGAATTTTTTCTCTCGATGCAGGCATAACCATCTCCTGCAATGGTTGACGCAGAATAATGTCTTCTTGTTCAGTGCTCTGTTCAGTCTCTTCATAAACAAAAGGATTTTGGCTTGAATCTACGGTTTTCGCTTTCCCTTCTGAAATCTTCTGAAGTTCGCTTCTTAGATAGGCTACATCGTTCTGTAAGGTCATTTTCTCATTACTCAATTCAATTTCCGCCTTCTTGTTGTCCAAGATCACACTTTCAAGGTACTTAAATTTCTGCTCCATTAACTTATTAGAAGCGTCAAGCTTGTCCATCCAAATATCTTGTGGAGATACTTTATCAGTGGGCAGATCTACTTTAATTTTTCTGGTGTCGTTTGCTTTTTGTTCTGGCCCATCCACTCCCATGTAAGAGAAGGCAACAACACATAGAATCATACTCAATACAACAGCAATAAAGATTCGGTTTTGCTTCAATAAAGCTTTTGCTGATTCGTTCATTCGGCCCTCATATTGTAAGAAACAATCGCCATCGTTCTGCCTTTAGACTTAATTTTTCTTGTTCCTAGATAGACCCAGCGCGAATCACAACCTGCTAATTCTTTTTCTGTAATTTCCTGTGAGAAATGCGATTTATTTACGATTTGATAAACATATATGTCGTCTTTTGAGCTTCGTATCATTGAAACAGCCTCGACCCACAAACCTGCCCTCAATTCACTTATCTCGCGATCTATTTCACACAAATAATAACCTGTAGGCACCCCTCCGGCTAACAAGACATCGATGATCTGATCACTCGTCGCAATTTCTTCTCTTTCACTAACCACCTCAACTTCTTCCTCAATTAATATCGGCTCTATTAAAATAATTACCTCTGGAGAACGCTCTTCAAAGCTAATTTCAATGTCCTGAACGTGTCCTCCCTTCGTTACCACTGACAAGGCTGTTTCCTTGGGATTTTGTAGGAGTGAATATACAAAGGCTTGCCCGCTTTCTGGCTCCATAGTAATAGACAGCCCAGGATCTGCTGAAATCACTTTTCTAATTTCCCCAGCATCTACTACGATTCGATTGTGATGATTTGAAGAAAGTGTGCACTTAAGCGGCGTTGTTGTATCTATACAGTGAAAAACGGCTCCAAAAATGGATATAGGGATAGTCGAAATAGCCAAAAGAATATTAAAACATGTATATTTGTTCATTCTCATCAACCTAGTCTTTGTTTTTTGCTGTTACTTCATTTAGAAAAAGACCGCTTCCGTTATAGGTGAAGCTCAATAGATAAACAGCCTTGTCTGAAGACACTTGTTTATCGCCCACAAAATACTTGTGATCTCCAGTAATAAGCACTTCCATCTTTTCAGGATTTACAGTGATTTCCACTGGATAGAAGACATAGGAGGCATTTTGCTTCTTTAAAAGCGCTTCCTCTTCGATTAGCTTATGACGCAATGAAGGAGAGTAACCTGAGTCCGTGTGACGAAGGATTATGCTCCTCTGGTTAGCAGCAGAACTAGCGCTCTTAGTGAATAATAATTGACTTGTAAAAGATCCAAACTGCTCAAGATATGTTGGAGAAACGGAATTGCCATCGACCCAAAGCTCTTTTTCGATATGTGGGGGCACAATAATCACCCTTTCTGTTTTGAAGAAAAGGAATGCAGAAATAACAAGCAAAACAAGACTTAAAATCAAAGAAAGTAGGGCAAGCCAATTTCTCTGATTCACAGCCTGCTGATAACTCACCTCGAAATAACCACGATTCATCGAAAATAACCTCGTATATGAGAAGGAGCAAAAGATTTAAACAGACCTATCTTTTTCAATTTTCCTGTCGGAAGATACCAATAAAGAATGTGGTTGAGGATAAAACGAGGATGGTTTTTATAGAATTTACTGTAGATGTATTTTACAATAAATCCAGAGAACATCAAGCACCAACTACTGAGCAAAACACCAATAAAAAAGGGCAAGGCCATGAGCAAAAATTCATCGATATTCCAAAACAGTATTCTGGCAGGATTATCTAAAGATTTAAAAATGATATGCTGATGTTCGTCGCTCATTTTTTCTCCCTCTCGATCGATTAAAAAACTGTCTCAATGAACTTTGGCATAAACTTAACCAACATTACACCAGCTCCCCATCCCAATAAAGGCGTTAGCGTACTAGCTGTAAAAGCTCTAACAGCACAAACAACACCGCTTAAAGCACAAATCATGTTCATAGGTGTTCCATAAACGAATGATGTTATTTGATTTCCTTCTGCATTCAATGTCTTGCCATTTAGATCTGCCGCAGTTAAATCACAAGGCATTAACATATACACAGCTAAACAGGCACACGCATATGCTAAAACAGTCTTTCTATTCATTTAAAACCCTCCTAGGTTTTTCGTTGTCTATTTCCTATCACAGGTATTCTGACATGTTTTCATATCATATATTACGTTTTAAATTTAACACGTATATGTGTGTTTTATCATGTGCTGTAAATTGTGTCAATTTTAAAAATTCAATTTTATGTATCACATTATATATCAATGACTTATGTGATCTTAACTAATTAAATATAGAAATATTATGGAATGTAACAAGCTTAAAATCTATCTTGATACTTTCAAGATTAATATTTATATCTAACACCTACATTGTGTTTTGCAGAGTGTTTAATATTGTTTCTATTCAAGAAAATATGGTGCTCAGCCATTTCCAATTCCTAGATAATGATCAAATCATCCCGTAGCAATAGCTAAAATCCAATTGTCTCGATTTTCTATGTCTACATTTGAACGCTTTGAAAAATCACATATGATTTAGTATATCTGTGAAGGCTTTTAATAGCCTGAGGGTTCATCTAGAAAGTCTATTTATAAACAAAAGAAGATGTAAAAAAAAGCTCATTCTCATTTTTCTGTCAACAAGCCCTGTCAGATGCTCTTAGAGACCATAAAATGAAATCATTCTAAATAATTTAAATTTGCTTAACAAAAATGATAGAAATTTGTAAAATCTCCACCTTAACTGAGGTCATTTCACGCTTAAGTACGAATCTGGGCAATATTTACAAATGTTTCAAGAAAAAACAGGATCCATATATCAGCAAAGCCTTGCATTTTTCAGAAATAAATTGTTATATACTTGTTTGTAAGGATGATAGGAGTTCAAATTGAAAACATCAGACTCAGACCTTGAATATGACAACTTACCACCTGCATCTCAAAAATGTTATGTTTTTTCAATTGAAGAAAGCATGCACCAACGTATTGAGAAGCTCATTCGCTTACTAAACCACGTGGATGTCAAAAAACATACAAGGCAGCAATTTTTTACCGATGCTTTTATAGCAAAGATTGAAAGTGGCCATAAAATGACCCACCCTCAAAGCAAATTTAAAGAAAAGCGTCTTCGATTCGATGTCAATCATAGGATGTATGAAAAAATTGAAGAAGAAATCACAGGTATAAAAAAAATAAAAAAACGTTACTCCAAAAAAGAGTGGTTTTTAGAAGCTATCAGGGAGCAACTTGAGCGAGAAGAACGAAAAGCAATGGAACTCTACACTAAGGCTTCCGATAAGAAAATCGATCAGTAGCCATGGAGCCGAAATGAAAGTTTCTTTGGTTAATGATGGGCCAGTTACCTTGATGTTAGAGCGGTAAACCGATAACAAACGATGAATCGCTCTGAGCTTGCTTTTACTGACTTCCAAAAGGCAGCCACAATGGCTTTCCATCTTTCTGCTCAATTGAAGACACATTAGCAGCAATGAGAAATGAATATTTAATCAATGCGAGAAACCGCAATTCCTGCATTAGATTACCAGCACTTTCCGCTAAAAGTGGGAGTTGCTGTTAATCGAAACCCAAAGTTGTTCTGTAATAGCCGCTGGATTAGAATAATAAAATGATTGAGATAAAGGAGCAGTCTTTAAGCGAAAGACTGAAAAAACAGATTTATGAAGGCTTTAGCCGTCATGCAATAGCCATAACAGGTCATGATGAAAAGTTTGACGCTGTAGCCTTTGTGGCAAATGCCAAAAGAGATTCTTTTGCCGGAGCTATCGTCGTCGAACTTTTTTGGGGAGCTTTGCATGTGAAGTATGTTTATGTTGAAGAAGAATATAGAGGTCATGGAGTTGCCACCAAACTCATGCAACATGCATTAGCATATGGTCAAGACAATCGATGTCCTTTCGCGTTTGTAGAAACCATGAGTTTCCAAGCTCTGGGTTTCTATCTAAAAATGGGATTTGAATTGGAATTCACACGCTCAGGATATATGTATGAGACCTCTTTCCATTATCTAAGAAAAGAATTGCTTATTAGGAAATAAAGAAATGTGAACTCTCAATCGTCTATTGAAAAGTGTCATCATATATTATGCAAATCATCTATCTAAATGGACCTTCCAGCGTTGGTAAAACAACCTTAGCAAAATCTCTTCAAGATGTTCTTGAAAGGCCTTTTTTACATATAAGCTTTGATAAAGTGATCGGATGGATGCCTCAGAAAATGAACAATTGGGTAGGGGGCTATACATGCTCAGGCTTTAGTTGGAAAAGTCTGCACGACCAGGATGGAATCACTATGCAAGAACTGCGCATGGGCCCTTTTGCCAGCAAGATGCAGCATACATTCAGAGATGTAGTTAAAAATCTTGCGATATCTGGACACTGCATTATCGTTGATGATTTTGCCTTTGGACAAGAAAACATAGGTACTTGGAAAGAAGTTCTAAAAGACTTTCCCGTTCTTTGGATAAGGCTTAAAGCTCCATTGGAGGTCTTGGAAAAAAGAGAAAAGGAAAGAAATGGACGTATCTTAGGCTCTTCAAGGGCTCAGTATTTTCATTTGTATCACAACATGGAATTTGATATTGAATTCGATACCGATGCTGAATCTCTAAACACAATAACCAAAAAAATCCAAAAGAAGATAGATTATTAGATTTTTACTGGCAATTCAGAAAATAATACATTTTCGCCATCTAAGCTGAAAATTGATGATGATTTTTGAACATCCTCATACCAGTTAAGTTTTTCGCAATCATTATACAAAAGCGCGTACAAATAATCGGTTTCACAGTACAGAGTACCCCTTTTAATTTTTTCTTCTGAAGGAGGGGGAAATAGCCCTCTAAGCTCTCCCTCATATTTAAAGCCACATTTTTCGATAACACGAATGCTTGCTTGATTAGCAGAGGCGCTACCAACTTGCAAGCGTTTAACGCCAAGGCATTTAAACGAAGCCAAAGTAATGACTTGTGTGCAGAGAGTAGCTAAACCCTTATTGGTGTGTTTTTGAGAAATCCAATAACCTATTTCATAACAATCAGGGTTAAAGGAAAAGGCAGGCATTATACCAACAGCTCCAAGTAACTCACCTGTTAAAAGGTTAAAACATCCCCACTCAAATTCTATCCCTAAAAAATATTCACCATGTCGTTGTATAGTCCAACGAAGACACTCCTCAAAGTTCCAATCTTGTTCTGGCCATAACATATATTTATAAAGGGCTGGGAGAGTATCTTTAAGCACATCTTGAAATTTTCTAGCATCATCTGCTTCAAATGGTCTAAATAAAAGTTGCATTTCTCCTTTTTTATACTCAATTTTTTTAGGTGGCAAAGAGCGAGATATTAAAGGCATTTATTTCACTTTTTATTAATTATTTGAGTCAAATCAAAACTTGCCTCTAGGAGACAGCTTGAAAACGCATTAGACACTCTGATTCTAGCATTTTCTTCAGCACATTCTAACTGCTGTGTCATTTTTTAAATGGAAAGACATCCATGCTAACTATCTCTTATTTTCTATATTGAATTTGCCTCCCAAAGTTTTTTTAAACCATGCAGGGATCTGATCTGTTTTCATTTCCAGCACTTGTCCATCGGTGATTTCTGCTAACCAGATGTGTTCATGAGTCGAGTTATCAAAAATGTAAGAACGATTGGTGAATTGAACAGCCTGCATCAACAAATCAAGAGAGCGTTTGTAACGGCTTACAATCTTATCCTCCGGCACGGAATGTCCACCCATTCTTACCCGATAGCGGACACGCGAGATATTAATGGAAGGATCTTCGGTTGCTACATAATAGAGATAGGTTCGATAGCCTTTTGTTTGTGCCCTACGGAGCAACTCCACCTTATCTGGAAAGGACATTACAGTCTCAAAAGTAAAAGATTTTGAGCATTCAATGAGCTTGTTACGGACAAAATCGGCTGCAACTGAGGCAAAATAAGCATTGACTCCCACGTTATGGAAACTCAATTTCTCATCATTGAAACGCAGGCTATGCACATCGTCTAGCAAATCGGCTTTTTTTAGAAGCGGAGAATTAATAAAAAAATCTATTACTTCTTTTGCCGTCGTTGTTACTTGATAGCTTTGAAGATCAAGGAAACCAAAATCACGAATTTCCTTTTCGATCTCATCGGGGTTAATGTATATTCCAAGCAGTTCAGGACGGATGATGGATCTAAATGTGCTCTTACCCGAACCATTTGGGCCTGCGAACATACGAAGACGAGGGATTCCTTTATTCATTGAATTTCCAACCTCTGACCGCGGGTTACTGGCGTTGATGGAGGTAGACGTTTGATAAAACTTTGCTTCCCATCAGGAAATACCTCCACAAGATTCCCATTTTCACTTATAAGTACACTACTTCCAGATGCCAGGGCGGCCCAGTATGCCTGCTTGAATGCTACATCAGCGAGTTCTGGAATATGTTCTTCGAGAAAACACATAGCCTCTTCACTAAGTGTCATAGTTGACTCCTTGTCTTCATTTCTCTGAAATACGGTAGTATACCATAAGATGCAGTCCCTATGCAATGACGGTACTAAGCATAAGTTCGTAGATGAGACTTTGCACCATTAATTTAATTTTTCTGTCTGCTCTTCAGAGCTTTTTTCCAATAGTTGGAAAGCCTTGCTTAATAAAATAAAACTCTTTCATAACCTTACTAAGGAAACGGCTCGAAGTAAAACTATGAATGCCGAAGTAAAAGGGCTTCAAGAAGTCTTTGAAGAGATTGTATCGATATCATCAGACGATGGATTCACCTTTTCCTTTGAACGCATAGAGCCACTTTCTAAGCCGCATTTGGAATATCCTGGTTATCGAACAATTCTAAAAGCCACTTTTGCTAAGATGAAAGATAAAATCCATGTCGATCTCGTCGCAGCCTCGGTAAATGCCACCGTTAGGATCATAGAACACAGCATCTTCGTGAAAGATTTCATCGACCGTTGCGCGTCGACGCACGGGATCAATCTCACCGAACACGTCGTGGAGATTGCGAAGCAACAACGTCGATAAGGTTTGTGACATGGTTTTTCTCCGGTTGGTGTGAAGCCGTGCTTATTTTCTCCCTTAGAAGCTTTTTCAGGCATTCCTTCTGATGAGGAAAGCACTTTTGCATATATGCTTTGAATCATGGCAAAAGTCAATTTGATAACACTATTCTATAATCAAGGAGCACCGTTTAACTCCAATATTCCAGATCTCAGTGTTGATTACACCGAATTTTATGACTTTGCTCTGTACTTGTCATCTCCACAGTGAGGAAAGCTATTCAATTGTATGTAATTCAAGTACCCACTTGAAATTTATGGGTACTTATGTTACACGTTAGACTATGACTACTTCAAAATATGATGCTGCTATTCAAGTTTTTATAGAAACGCCAGTTTTCACGGCTTCTGAAGCTCGAGTTGCTGGCATTCCCTCCCGTATGCTTGCTCATTTTTGTAAAAAAGGCGTAATAGAACGAGTAACTCGTGGCGTTTACAAAGGTTCTCAAGCAAAGATAGAAATCGATTTTCAATGGGAAGATTTAGCTTTAATGGCGATGAGCATACCCAATGGGGTAATTTGCTTGATCTCAGCACTTTGTTATTACGGCCTTACAGATCAAATAATGAGGCAGTTTTGGATTGCAATTCCTCACGCTTTAAAAAGTCCTCAAAGACCTAAAACGCGAATCATTCGCATGCGAAATATTGAACTTGGGCAAACAGTAATTCAATTAGGAACAGCCCATCTTAAAATTTTTGATAAAGAAAGAACAGTGGTCGATTCCTTTCGGTATTTAAGCAAAGAAATTGCCATTAAGGCATTACAGGCTTACCTTCGTCAAACTGGTTCTGCTAAACCTGATCTAAATAAGCTTCTGAAATATGCTAAGACGCTTCGGGTCGATATTCATCCCTTCATTATGGCACTCACAACATGAACAATTCTTTAAAACAATCCATGAAACAACGACTTCGGTCGATTGCGAAGGAACGCGATCTTACTTTTGATGAAATTTGGCACAACTTGATTTTAGAGCGGTTCTTAGCCCGACTCTGTCAATCTAAGTATAAGGGTAACTTCATTCTTAAAGGGGGATCTCTTCTAGCTCGATACATACCATAGGACGTGAAACAAAGGATTTAGATTTCTTGGTTGATAAACTGCAAAATACAGAAGAGTTCGTGAGTAAAGCCTTCGATCACATTTGTAGTGTTCACCTCGAAGATGGATTTGAATTTGAAAAAGTAAAAATAGGCAAGCTTGCACATCCTCACATGGACTACACAGGCATTGAGGTGCTGCTTTTAGCAAAGCTGGGTGGACCACAAACTTATATTCAGATTGATCTAGGTTTTGGGGATATCGTAGAGGCTATTGACTATTCGATGGATTTAACATCAACATCGAAAGGTCCTCTTTTTGAAAGTAAAATTCAAGTTCGTTCGTATCCCAAAGAGTTTATTTTTGCAGAGAAGCTCGAGACAGTGGTTCATCGCGGCATGGGTAACACCAGAATGAAGGATTTTCATGACCTCCACTCTCTCATCTCTTTAAAGAAATGCTTAGATCCCGATTACACTCATAAGGTCGTGACAACAGTGTTTAATCATAGACAAACCCAGCTGAAATTACCTCTAAAGTATGATGTTGAATTTATAGAGATGTTGCAACCATTATGGCGCGAATATCAAAAGAATCTCTCAAGTAATCAAGTTGCGAATAAGCCTCCTGAATTAATCCAAGATGTAATTTCTTTCATTAATTCTTGGCTAAGTAATAATACGCAACTATGCACTTCTGAATAAAGAGATCGAATATGAAAAAATGGTTTATCGCAGATACTCACTTCTCACACACCAATATCATAAGATACGCAAGTCGTCCATATACAAATGTTGAAGAGATGGATAGAAATCTCATTGATAATTGGAATCAAAGCGTAGGTAAGGATGATCAAGTCTTCTTTCTTGGAGATTTCGGACTGGGAGATGTCGAACACCTTCACTCTATTTGCTCACAACTCAATGGTCAAAAGATTTGTATTCGCGGCAATCACGATCGAAATGCAAGCTGGATGACTCGGGTCGGATTCAATATTGTTCTGGAGTCAGCCTTTTTGAAAATTGGCCGTCATCTTGTTGAGCTTATTCATATTCCCTCCGAACAAGCTCCAACCCATTTTCAATTGCACGGTCATGTCCACGATAAAAGACCTAGAAAGATCATATCCAATCGACTCAACCTATGTGTTGAGGTTTGGGATTACAAACCTGTCTCTGAAAAAACTATTCTTAGTCTTTTGGATAAAGCATCTAAAAATGAAATCAGTTGTGAAGTACCTAAAGACGATCATTTAAGTTAAGTAAATCACCAAATCAATAATTCACGATTTGGTGACGTGTTTTTTTACGGTGTCACTTTTCTTGTGATCTGTTTGCTTCATGATCGAATACTCTGGCACACCATTCAAAATAGCAGTTGTAACAAATCCTGCGCGAAGACTATGTCCTCTATAGTTTGGAAAAGAAATGGTAAGTCCTTATTCACTTATATTTAGGAGTGGGTATGGAAATGCAGCAAGTTCTTTTTATCATCTTCTTTTCCTATACATATAAGTGCATATTAAGCATTGCTATGACACCTGTGTTCTATTTTACAGTCTCAAGCTTTAGGAATCGATCTTCTGTTTTCAAAAATAGTCTATTTTACAGCCACTGAAGTAGAGAAACCGGAGATTACTCAAATAATTGCCATACAGTGGCCCGCCCCTTCCCTTGTGGAAGTAATAATTTTCTACTCCGTAAAAGGGCAAGATCATATCGCAACGTGCGCTCAGGGATTGATTCAGAAAGAAGTTTAAAAATTTCGCGGAATGATAGTTGTAATCCAGGTTGAAAAAGAGATAATATGGTTTTCTGGCGTTCTAAAAGTTCATGTAGAACTTCTTGAGAAGGTTGTAGTTCTTTAGTTTGTGTTCGTTGATGAGGAGAAAATGTAACGCGAACTGCAGCGCCCAATTCCAGCCATTCTGGTGCTAAATAGTTGCCAAGTCTACAATCTTCCATACATCGTTTGTAGCCGCTTCCCCACACTTCCATAAGTTGTAATTCATGAAATACACGTGCAATCACACGATTGCGTACTCGACTTACCCCTGCCTTTAAGTCTTCCATAGTAAATCCAAATGGGAGCATTCCTGGATTTTGAACTTCTAAACGATTGTCAAAAATAGCAATTTGAATATGTGCGCCTTTAATTGAGTAATCATTATGGACCAAAGCGTTAATCAAAACTTCACGGATAGCCAAATGTGGATATTCCGGTATATCCTTACGTCGAATTCCCTCAATCTGAGCTGCTAGTCTTGTATTACGAGCTATGAATTTAGGGACAGATTCAACAGCATCTAAAATAGTCCCTTCTACTTCATAGCGATCCAGGATATTGGCCTTGTTGTCTCCTATAAATCTTCCGCAGCTTACTCGCGCATCTGGAAAGGATTGCTTTAATTCAGAAGGTCTACCAAACAAAATAAGTCCGCCTACTGAAGGAACTAAATTCCTTGCATGCGGAACTAAAATACCTAAAGATTGAAGTTTGTCTGTATTAATTTCTTTGCCTCGACTTTTGAAAATTTGTTCGATTTTTTCTAAGTCCAAGCTACCTTTTGTCAAATCCGGCAAAGGCTGTTGATCAAAAGAAAGAGATAAAACAGACCGTTGAAGTTCAGATATAAGCTCGGGTCCTGCTGGGCGGCTTGTCGATCCTAATCGAACATAGACACCTTTGGGCATGCCTTCCTTTTTAAGGTAAAAAGGACCTTTCCAATGTGCAACTTTTATTATTAAAAGATCTTTTCCTTCAAGAGTAGCCACTTCAAGTTCTGGAAGAAGAAATGGATGAATACTATCTGCAATTGCATTTGCAAGCCTTTCTTCCTCTTTGAAAACATTTTGCACACCAGTGATTATTCCTGGAGGAGAGCAACCAATAATGATGATTCCTCCTGCAGTATTTGCGAAAGCAATGATAGTTTTAAGAACAGGAAGTAAGGACGAAAGATCCCTTTTAAACTCCAAAGTCTTTGATTCTGGTTGTTTAATCAACATCTCAATTTCCATAATCCATCCTATTTTTTTCTTCTATTTTACCGAATCCGGCAAAATCCGGCAAGAATTTTTGCATGATTTTGCCGGATTAGAAAGTTAAGGTAAATGAATATGAACTATGAAGCGAGAGTCGGTGCACTGGCGGTGCAGCAATCTGCATATTACACCATCAAAATCCAATAAATTCCAATAGCATTTTGATCGCGGTTGGATGGTGTTGCGTAATAGACGGCTACCCTACCGCCCTTATAACCCGCTGTCTGATGTAATCATAGCCCCAGCTTAGTTGCAGCATTATCCTTCCATTTTAGAGTTTCACGAATATATTTCTTAACGGTATCACTTTTCTTGTGATCTGTTTGCTTCATGATCGAATATTCTGGCACACCATTCAAAATAGCCGTTGTAACAAATCCTGCCCGCAAGCTATGTCCTCCATAGTTTGGAACAGAAATAGTCGGGTCCATTTTTTTTAAATCCAAAGCGTCTATTAACGTTTGCTTAAGGTAATCATTCCGCTTGATAATCAGCACAACGCTTTTGTCAAATAGTCCTGTCCTTGTTTATTGCACGAAAAATAGAACCCTGGCTAATACTAGAAGCTTGCAGCCATTCTTGTAATGCCCTCACAGGACATGTAGCATGGTTAGACCCATACGGTATTGGGACTTGCCTAGAACCCGTTTTGGACCATGGTAAGAACGCCAAGATGCCTTCCTTACAGAATGTCAGGTCTTCTATACATATCTTAACAATTTCAGAACGTCTAAAAGCACCTGAGAAGCCAGCACAATCACGCAAACCTGTGTATGTTTAGTAGAGTTTCCACCATCGCACGGACCTCTTCAATACAAAGACTGCATCTCAATTAGCTATGAAACCGGACATTTTTATGTTTTGACAAATATAAATTATTTGCTTTAGCATGTGTTGGTCCTTCACGAAGAAAACCCATGAGGGATCATTCCTATTGCATTGCAGAGTAGCATTCTGAGATAGTCGATCAAACTGTTATTGGATCGACTCAGAGAGGTTTTCAAAACAACAATAAAAAAATGGAGTGAATTATGAGCAATATTAATCCAATACACCGTGAAACACCGGTTGGTATATCAAATCAGGAGGTTGCAGATCCATTTGCGATGGATATTCGTCAATTTAGATCTACTGCTGAAGGACCTTTAGTGAATGAAGCCACTCCGACTACCACTATAACTATAATAGGCATAGGTGTAGCAGCAACTGCTTCTCTTCTAAAAGTTGCTAGCGTAATTGCAGCATGTTAAAAACTACTGTAGCTTGAGTCTTATTCTGTTAAAAAGATACCCTGCAGCTTCCTGCAGGGTATTCTAAAGTAGGAAGTTTTATCAATGACCAATACTAAAATGCTAATTGGCATGACCGGCTCGTTTGGCATGTTAAGCATGCCTGCGTATCTGCAACATTTTCGGAATATTTTTTCTTCTATTAAAGTAATAATGACTGAATCAGCCAAAGAATTTATTCCTGAAGAGTCCCTATCGTTGATCGTCGGCCCCATTTACAGTCGCCTGTTTCCATTATCTTCTACTCCAAAAGAGTTTTGTCATGTACAGCTAGCGCGATGGGCAGATCTTTTTATCGTACTACCTGCTACAGCAAACATCCTAGCAGAAGCTGCGCATGGAACGAGTAGCTCACTTTTATCAAGTACTATTTTATGCTATCAAAAGCCTATTATTTTCGTTCCCAGCATGAATAAGGCAATGTGGGATCATCCTGCAACACAGCGGAATATTTCAATCCTTAAAGAATATGGGCATAAAATCATTGCGCCTAAGCAACAAATGGGATTTGAGTATGCCTCAGGAGCCGTTGTAGAAGGCAAATACGCACCGCCTCTGGACGAAATCTTGCAATTCATTCGAGAAGAGATAAACGAAAGCGAAGCGATCTTTGATGAAAATTGGTTACATACCCCCTAGGAATTTCTTGTGACACATCCACTATTCATTTGTGAAAGTATTGCTGAAAGACTGCAAGATCCAAAAAATGTACAGAAGATTGCTGAGACTTCAATGAGTCGAATAGAGGGACCAAGTAGTCAGTGGCAAAGTTACTCTTTTGCACATGGATTTGCTGGAATTGCTTTTTTCTATTCTGCAATGGATAAAGCCTACCCAGGTAATAATTGGGGAAAAATTGCTCAAAAATACATCCTAGAAGCCTTAGATCACTTCAAAGAGCATAAATCTGTGAATGGCTCATTATTTGGTGGACTTGCAGGGATCAGTTTAGGGATGTCGTCCATTCAAAATGGTTCAGACCATTTTCATAAATTTCATGAAGGAATTGATGATTGGCTCATAGAGGATGTTACACGATCAATTTTAAGTATAATCCCAAGGTTTTTATCAAGGGATACTCTCATTCCTCCTTTTTTTTATGGCTATGCTTCAGGTCTTAGCGGGATTATCAGCTATCTTTTGACGAGAAAAGATCATCCATATTTACAACAGCTTGCCAAGACTTGTGTGAACGACCTTGCAAAATTAATGCTCACGAAAAAGATTGTAGGACAATCCGAAGTCGAAGCCTGGTATTACACTAACGATTTGCTTGCACCGATATATCATACTCCTGACTTTGAAAGAGGATATAACTCCTCAATGGCTTATGGAGTCACAGGATGTTTGACAGCCTTATCTTCAGCTGCGACCGAAGGCATTCGTTCTGATAGTATTTTTAGGGCCATTGAGCACATTGCCTTTTGGCTCAAAGAAACCTATCAGTATGTATTCGGAAATTGTTATTGGAACTCCATTATTTCCACTGAAAGAAAGATCGATGCACTTCCTGCTCACCATGAAGGATTCCAGAATACTTGGATCTTGGGATGGCCATCAGTGGCAAAAAGCCTATTCTTGGCGAGCAAGGCTCTCAAAAATGAAGTTCTTTTCCAATTTTCTCAAGATCTCTGTGCAAAATTTATCGAAAAGGAGCCTGTCTTCTTTTTGGGAGGATCCTCATTTTACTTTGGGATAGCTGGGTTCATTTCGACCCTATATCCAATCGCCAAGGAAACCAATAACCAACCTCTGCTGCAAACAATACGAAAATTAACTACACATTGCAGTCGCCTGTTTGATCCAAATGTTGCTTTTTGTTTTCCTCAATTTAACATAAATGCAGACGCAGCACCGTTTCCAGTTGACTGTCCAACTCTGTTGGGGGGAGCAGCGGGAATCGGGCTCTCTTTACTTGTTGCTGAGGATAAGCATGATCCACTTGTAATCACTTAAGGGCTGTCATTGCCATTCCTAAGTTTACATAGCCACTTTATTCGGAGATTTTTTTATGAAAGTCGCACACACATACAAGTCAGCAGATTTTTTTATGGCTCGTTATGCTAATCTCCCTTTCAAGTCATTGGAAATTTTGGATCTAGAAAGTATTGAGGAGCTAATCCGTTTTTATCAAAATAATCCCTTCTTCCAGGAAGCCATCGCCACAGCCAGCTTTGATCTTCATCAAGTCCTGAAAAAATGGGAAAGAATTCCTGATAAAATCCCTTTTTACCTAAGCCTTTCCAAATATCTCATACGGATGAGTTCTCGGGCGACCCCTTTTGGTCTTTTTTCTTCTGTAGGCTGGGGAAAGTTTGGGGAAAAAACAGAGATGCCATTTGATGTCGAATTTCTGAAAAAAAAGGTTTCTCTAGGTTCAGAATGCGTTAGAGAACTTATAGAGGTGATTCATAAAGATATTGAAGCTGTAAGACGGTTAAGGGTAAGACTTAATACGCAGTTGATCTATAGAAATGACAGAGTATTTCTAAACAATGATCATCCAAGTTTCCAAGAAGATTATACTTCCATCAAAATTACATCAGCATATGAAGAAGTGCGTCGTTTGGCACAAACTCCTATTGAATATCTTGAGCTCGAAGAACAAATGGTGTCCTGTTTTTCTGTTGGTCAGAAAGAGAAAGTTCAAAATTATCTATGGGAATTATTCCAGAGAAATTATCTGACTTCTCAGCTTGTGAATCCATCAATTCTTTCTTCTTTTCCAGAAGCCTTTCATGACATTTTGGAAAGAGTTGGTCACCTGGATGAAGTTAAGAAGTTAGAAGTAATTCTAAGAGACATTCAAGAATATGAGAGCTCTCGATTGGGAGAGAAAATCGAGCTTCTGGAAAAAATCACACATGAACTGAAAGTATGGAAAAAAGAGATAAAAAATCCTCTCAGAGTGGATCATTACTATGATTCAAAACAAATCATATTGCACAATAATGTACAGAGAGCTGTTGAAAAGGCAATTCATGTATTAACAAGAGTTTCGTTTACACAAGAAAAGCCTAACGTCTTAACAATTTTTTACAGGTTCTTTCTAGAAAAATATGGTACTGAACGCTTGGTTCCATTTTCTGAAATTGCCCAAACACAACGCGTTTTTGATCTAGTAACAGGAAAAGAAGGCGCAGAAGAACAAAGGGAAATAAACCCACTTGAGCATTTCCTAGCTCTCCACTCACAACATGAGCAAATTAATATTGCCCCTTATGTTGATTCTCTTCCCCCTCTAACATTACAAGAACAGCAAACGCTCCCTCCATCACAGGAGCTATTTTTCGAAATCGAAGCTAAGGACTATGAGGAGATAGAACAAAACCGTTTTACATTGCTCATACGAGGGTTATCGCATCAAGCAGGAGGGATGTTTGGAAGATTTCTGAACTTTTGGGATAAAGAAAAAACAAATGAAATTTCTAATTTCGTTAAAGAAGAGGAGAAATTATTCCCCCACCTAATCATTCTGGAGCCCTCGTTTGTCCCAGATAAAAGCAAGGTTGGGAATATTTCTGTAGGAATACAATTACGTCCGATCCAGCTGCCAATGCATTATCAAGAGGAAAAAGCAAATGTGGTAAGTCTGGATGATATCTATGTTGGAGCAGATCATCACAAGATTTATCTCTTTTCGAAAAAATTAAATAAAGAAATCATCATCACACCAAACGTGATGACAAATCCTATTTATATGCCATTTCCACTAAGGGTATTGTTGTTTTTATCACAATACCAGATGAACAGATTCACAAGATCTAGTTGGAGCTCTCTTAAAAAAGGGGTCTACTCACCAAGGATAGTCTATGAAAACATTGTCTTGGCACCAGCGGAATGGCGTTTCAGTTATCCGCTATTATATATTGATCAGGCAATTACCAAGGAAAAGTTGAGCTTAGTTGTAAAGGATGCCTTTAAAAAATATCGGGTCCCTTCAACAGTTCTACTAGTTCAAGGTGATAATCACTTACAGCTTCATTGGAATCGTGAGTTACATTTTGATGTAATTCTCAAAGAATTTATAAAGACAAAAGAAATTACGCTCCAGGAGCAAAGAGATAAAAAAGAGAATTTGTTTGTCAGCGCAGGGGCTGGAGAACGGCATGTCTGCGAGTTTGTTGTACCAGTCGTCAAAGATCCTTCGATTGTTGCAAATGAGACCAAAAAATTCTATCCCAGGACAGATCAATTTCCTGTGTCTGAACGGTTCTTTTTTCCTGGAGGTGACTGGTGGTATGCAAAAATATTTCTATCATCTAATGATGCCGATCTTTTTCTTAGCCGATTTCTTCTTCCTCATATGGAATATGTTATGAAGCAATTTCACAATCCTCGATGGTTCTACATTCGATATAATGAAGGAGGATTTCATATACGTTTGAGAATTTGTGCTGATACAGAACAAATCAAACAGGAGATGATTCCAGAGCTTAATCGTTGGCTTGCTTCTTTAACTGGAAAGGGAGAAATAGAAGACTTTAGCATATGTTCTTATAAACCTGAAATAGAGCGTTATGGGGGACCCGAGTGTATCAAATTAGCGGAAGATGTTTTCTGTGCCGATAGTGGATCTATATTAAAAATCTTGGCACGAAAAGACTCGTCACTACCACTCCACCTAATAGCCAGCATGGGAATTATCAATATTTTGCATCGTTTTTTTCCCGATACAAAAAATATACTCACGACCATGGCTTCAAGCAAGGATCAGGCACACCTTTTAGATGGAATCAGACCCTTTAGCAAAATAGGGATGAAATTTACAAAAGCAATTCTTGTGAATGATGAAAGCGACACGCAAGATCCCCTTTTACAATTTCTTAAAAAGTGCTATTCCCATACTCATGCCACATTTGATCTCTTGGCAAAGACAATCGCAAAAGTGGAATCTAGTGGAGAAGCTTGGAATCCTCTTCCACAAATCGTCGACAGCCTCATTCATATGCATTGCAATCGATTATTAGGAACCTCATCTCAGCTAGAGCAAAAAGCTCGTGTAGCTGCGTTGTACTTTTTGGAAAAAATGACATTTCAACCCCATGGTGTAATGGCTTGAATGAGACGATCAGAAGAAATTGCCTTTTAGTTGCACAAAAACTAAAAAACCCTCAGGAAGTAGCACAGATAGCCTTAAGAGATGAAAACATCTTTATGGAAGAGATATCTCCATGGGATCCACTATCGCTTGATTATGGATACCCTGGTCTAATTGTGTTTTTTGCCGAAATGGATACCCATGTTCCAAACGAAGGATGGCGTGAGGTATATCAATCTCTGATGAATGATCTTGAAACCATTGTGAAAGAAATCGAACCTACAGATTTCTCATTATTCGGTGGGTTTACCGGAGTCTGTTTTGCGACACAACTCATCGCTCAAAAAGATCCTTCGTATTCTAAATTGGATGATATCTATCGTTTTAAGCTGATGCAATATCTAGAAGGAGAATTTCTAAGTCTTATAGAGAGCGAAGAAGAAATTGGACGAACCTTACTTCCCTCTGAACATGATGCTATCGAAGGGCTGCCTTGTTTCGTTTTCTATTTACTTGCCTATCAAGACAATTCTGACGTTCGAGAACTACTTGAACGCATGCTTTATCAGCTTGTAAGAGTTGCAAAAGACATTTCTGTTGAAAACTGTAAAATTCCCGGATGGTATGTTAATTTACATGACTCTCGCATTAGACAAGCCGTTCCAAAACATATTGTCGAAGATTTGCTAAAAAATTATCCAAACGGCTTTTTCGAAACGGGACTAGCTCACGGAATCTCTGGATGCCTTGCTGCACTTGCAAAAGCATTGTCTTGCCAAGTAGAAGTGGAAGGGCAGCGAGAAGCGATGTATAAAATAATACGATGGCTGCAACAATCTCAAGAAGAGGTTGAAGGTCTTGGTAATCTTTGGACAAAAAGGCTCGGATTAAATCTTAAAAACCCAAATTTTGTAGAGGTTCGATCTACTGATTATTTTGATGGGTGGGCTCACGGGGCTCCAGGGATTCTTAATTCTCTATTGCTCGCCGCATGTGCTTTAAAAGATCATGCACTCGTCAAGGAGTGTAAAGAAGGTTTGTTCAAGATGATGCAGCGGATTCGCAACCATCATACCAGTAGAGGCTTGCCTTTTTGTTACGGGCTCGCAGGCGTTCTAACAATTGTACACAATGCTGGGGTGCTTTTAGGAAATGAATCCTTATTGGAAAGCGCAAGAGAAATCTCAGAAATAATTCTAAAAGAATCGAGGGAAGAAGCTGCATTTGGCTTTAAGTCTATAGCTCCGTCAAATCGGTATGAAGAAATCTTACTTATCGATAACCCAGGACTGCTAACTGGTTCAGCCGGGATCACTCTGAGTTTGCTTTTTTCAATTTCCAAAAGGCAACCACGGTGGCTTTCGATCTTTCTACTCAATTAAATCATATGCAACACTCATATCTAGAAATTTAATATTTGAATTGTTAAACTTGAATTAAAATGTTTAAATGTTAGTGGTTTTAATGCGGTATTCGTGTAAATTTGTCATGGCATTATAATCTCAAAAACTTAAAATATTTCATGAGCAAATTAAAGAAAGTTAATAAATATATTGTTCAGTCATTAATGACATTTTATTGTATTGTTTCGTCTATCTTTTTGTGTAAACTAGTAATTTTTTTTAATTACACGAGTCAGAAACTTACGAAATCTTTGAACGACCCTCTGTAAAACCGCTGCCTTATGTCAGAGCCCCAGTTTAGTTGCAGCGTTATCCTTCCATTTTAGAGTTTCACGTATGTATTTTTTAACAGTGTCACTTTTCTTGTGATCTGTTTGCTTCATGATCGAATACTCTGGCACACCATTCAAAATAGCCGTTGTAACAAATCCTGCCCGCAGGCTATGTCCTCCATAGTTTGGAACAGAAATGGTCGGATCCATTTTTTTTAAGTCCAAAGCATCAATTAGCATCCGCTTAAGGTAATCATTCCGCTTAATAATCAGCACAACGCTTTTATCTGATAGTCCCGTAGCTCGAATATGCCCATGCTTGTTGATTGCACGAAAAACAGCCCCTTGGGTAATACAAGAAGCTTGTATCCATTCTTGTAATGCTCTCACAGGACATGTCGCATGGCTAGATCCATATGGTATTGGGACTTTCCTAGAACCCGTTTTGGACCATGGTAAGAACACCAAGATGCCTTCCTTACAGAATGTCAGGTCTTCTATACATATCTTAACAATTTCAGAACGTCTAAAAGCACCTGAGAAGCCAATTAGCAATAAAGCACGGTCACGCATACCAGTGAGCGTATTTGGTAGAGATTCCACCATCGCACGGATCTCTTCAATACAAAGAGGGTCCTTTCTTATTTCAACGATGCGATGAGGCTGTTTTTCGCTAAACACTCGCTTTATGCCGCTTAAGGTTTTTTCTATCGCTGGATGCTTGCGCTTGAATGGCATTCCCTGATAGTGATGCATTTTGCTAATCGTTGTAAGTCTTCTCAATAAGCTCGACCATTTCAATGGTCTTTTCTCTTTCATTTGCCGATTTTGTCCAGAAATACCCCACCATGTATTTGTAGCCCTATCCTCTAAATAATCTGCAACTTTTTTTGGGTCCGCTGGAAGGTATCGACAGTTGTTTTGATTACACCATAGGCAAAAATCTTCCCAATCTGACAGATATGCATTAACTGTGTTTGCAGCCTTAGCGTGAGCGGTAAATGAATTTTCATAATGTGGTGAATCAAATTGGTTGTCGCTTGGAACATTCGTGGTAACGACCGATAACTTGTTTTCCATTTGGTTCTTTCCTTTAACTTCCGATAACGTTCACTTATCGGAACTTATAAATATCATATAAAATTTGTGAAATCAAGAAAAATTTGTAAATGACATTAGCTGTATCAGCAATCACGAAAATCTGTAACTGCTCGAAAACCTTTGGCAAAGGCCCGCCATATATGCTTTAAAATGGAATGGGTGATCGGTTTGAGTGGAATACGCAATATAGCTATAACACAGACCTTTAAGCTGGATCGAGCTAATATGTCTGACTGGATGTTCGCTGAGACACATGGTCTGGGATTATCTCCAGGAGGTAGTTGTGTTCAAGATTAGTGATACAACTACAATAGTCATTGTGAGTCATTCATTAATTGATTGGGAATGATAACGGGAGAATGTGGCGGATGTCATCGCATAACTATCTGGATTTCTGGACACCTGGTTTCCCACCAATACTATTTATATTTTTTCTGGATATCCATACATCCACCAATCCAGACATCTTTATTAATTATTTTCTTTCCATCCACCCATACAACTGGACATCCACCCATATTCCAAAAAAAAGCTCAAATTAGAAGGCTGGAGCTTGATGTTGCCTTAATCGTCAACCAGATGGATAAATACAACAACCTAAATTCCAGTTGGTTGGGTTTATGGATTTCTGGATTTCCATATTAATTATTTTCTTTCTTTACAACAACCCATTTGGATGTCCAGTTGGATTGTTTTATTGATTATTTCCCATTGTTATGCCCAACCAGACCTCCATCTGGATTATTGTATTCCCTACACTCAATTTTATTTTCTTATTGGATACCCACACATCCAGATGTCCAGCCAACTTGTTTTATTGGTTATTTTCCAACTTACCATCCAAACTATTTACTTAAATAGACGACTTGATTAGATTGTTGGCTTATGGACACCCATTAAACCAAGGACTTCATACATGTTCAAAATAGCAATCGCCAATCAGAAGGGAGGATGCGGGAAAACGACCTCTAGCATTAACCTTGCGGCAGGTTTAGCCTATGAAGGAAGAAAAGTCTTACTAGTAGATCTCGATCCACAAGGGAACTCTACAATAGGCCTAGGAATCAAGACAGAAAATCGTCAAACAGTCGCTGAGCTGCTCTGTCAAGAGGATTGCACTGTCAAGGATGTCGTACAGGACACCTACATTGAAGGATTGCACATTCTCCCTGCTGATGTTTCGTTGGCCGTGGCTGACGTAAAACTGGCTCAAATACAAGCTAAAGAGTTTGCTCTACGCTCTAAGCTCATTGATATTAACTATGACTACATCATCATAGATACTTCGCCCACCTTTGGCACACTGCTCACTAATGCTGTTCTTGCCGCCGATAGTATCATCCTACCTGTTGCCCTTGACTATTTTAATCTGGCAGGCATGCAAAATTTTATGGATACGATTAATCGTACAAATAAAAAAGTCGGTCAACTTGTTAACCACCGAGCAGAAATTTTAGGAGTCCTCTTTACATTCTTTAAAGTATCCACAAAACATTCAAAGCGCATCTTTGATGCAATCAATGAATTGTTTGGCGATAAAGTCTTCAACGCGCGCATCCCTGAAAATGTTAAACTAAAGGAATCTCAAGAGGCAGCTAAATCTATTTTCGATTTTGCACCTGCCAGCTCAAGTGCAATCGCTTACCGTGAATTTACAAAAGAACTAGAAGAGAGGTTAAGTTATGTCAGGACTACATGAAATCAAGAAAAAAGCAAAGCTGTCTATTGATGAAATGTATGATTTCCAACCAGTTGGGAAGCTGGACAACCAGAAAGATGGAAACCCAGAAATAATACCAGTCAACCAGCCAGAAAAAATTCATCTACAAAACAATCCAGATTCCCACCCAACTGGCAATCCATCTTTCCAGGAATTGGTACAACCACATAGTTACAAAGTTGGCCAAACAATAACCCATCAATCTGGAAAGCTGGAAACCAATCCAGAGATAAAACAAGAGCCTCAAAATATCCGACAAACAGCTGTATATCCGACTACAAAACAACAAATCCAAAAAATCCCAACTTATAAAATGACCTTCAATCTAACTGAGGACATTTACAAAGCCTTCAACGACCTTTATGCAAATCGCATGCTGCAAGGACGCAAAACTGAAAAATCTGAAATGATCTGCGAGGCAATTCAGTGGCTAATCAAAATGGAAGAAGAGCAAACTCAGTAATATGAATTTAGAAGAACTGAAAAAAATCATATTCCAGGTAGAATCAGAACGTTTAGAATTTAAACGATCTACTGACCAACGTACAGAAGTCGCAAAAACTGTCTGCGCTTTGTTGAATGGTTCTGGAGGATTAGAATTAACTTCTGTGCCCTTATCCGCCATGCATACATCAAAGCTATTACCAACACCTCAAAGTGCTATTTCTCTTAAAGATCGTATCCTTGAACTTCTGAAAAATAAAAATCTTCTAAAGCAGAAATCGCCGAACTACTTGACTATAAAAATATTTCAGGAGCACTTAACAGGGCTTTAAGCGGGCTTCTTAAAGATAAAATATCACCTATACTATTCCAAAAAAGCATGGGAGAAAAACGAAAATATATGAGCTAGCGAAGAAATTCCAAAGAAATTAGGATTTTTTATGGCAGAAGAAAACTAGAAGTTCAGATATCAACTGATAGGATCGTGCACAAGATAATGTACTAGGTAACGCTTAGATTAGTGCACAAGATATTCTGTTTTTGATTTGTTAATGATTGACTCTTCCATAGCAGGTTTGAACAATACTATACATATGCAACAAAAAAACAGCCCCAAATGAATTCTAAACGAACAAGGTCTTTATGGCAGAAGAAAAAGTAAGAACTATCCCACATTCAAAGGAAGCAGAAATGATGGTGTTAGGGTCCATGTTAAGTTCTCCGCTGGCACTTAAGATAGGTACTGAGCAGTTAGCATTATCAGACTTTTACATTAAGGAGCATCAGTTCATCTATCAAACACTTAAAAACCTTCATAAAAAAGGCAAGCCAGCTGATGTTCACCTTGCTTGTGAGGATCTTAAAAGTAATGACAAGCTAAAGGAAGTAGGGGGTACAGAATACATAATCACCTTAGTCCAGTATGCAGGCACATCTACTCATGTTGAAGAATACTGCAAAAGTATACGAACACATGCTTTTGCAAGGCATCAAATTCAACTTTCAAGAACCTTTTGTGAAGAACTCTTAAAATCAAAACAAGATCCGTTTGTCCTAAGTGAGAAGTACCAGCAGCACTTAACTACACTATCAAAACAGTACGTTTCCAATGACAGAGTATCTTTGGGTTCAGTGTTAGATGGAGTCAATTCAAAGACAGATACAACACCTCTTCTCGAACGTCTTATTGAACGCCAGAAATTCTATAGGGAAACTGGCAAGCAATTTTCAACAGGAATTCCCACTGGATTTATAGATTTAGATGCCCTGGCAACGCTCCTTGAAAACACTCATCTTACGGTCATAGCCGGTAGACCATCAATGGGAAAAACGACCTTTGCCCTGAATATTGCCGAATATGTATGCTTTAATCAAAAGATCCCTGTGGCTATTTTCTCCTTGGAAATGGGTGCAGATCAATTAGCAGAAAAAATCATCTCTTCGCAATCAGGTGTACCAGTTACAAAAATGAAATCTGGGGCAATCACTGATTCGGAATTAAGAAAAATAGAAAATACTATTTGTACTATAAGATCAGCTCCTTTTTACATTTACGACCAAGCTTCTGCAACGATATCGACAATCATTGCAAAAGCAAGACAGTTGAGAGAAAAGGAACAAATCGGCTTAATGGTGGTTGACTACCTACAACTGCTTGAAGTGGATGGGGGAGGGGATAGTCGTCAATATGAGGTTGCAGAAATATCAAGACGTCTGAAATTATTAGCAATGGAACTTCAAATACCTGTAGTTTGTATTGCTCAGCTATCCCGTAAGGTGGAAGAACGGACTGAAAAACGTCCATTAATGTCTGATCTCCGAGATAGCGGCCAAATTGAACAAGATGCTGATGCAGTTGTCTTTTTGTACCGACGAGATTATTACAATAAAGGCGATAGCCCTGGTAAAGCTGAAGTAATCGTAGCAAAGAATCGGCATGGCCCCACGGGAACCGCTCATTTATCGTTCCAGCAAGAAAATGCCAGATTTGCTAACTTGTCCCATCAGTCGTCACAGGAAATTATATTTAATGCCAGCAACAATGATTTTTAGGGGAAAAAGAGTATGGTAAACAAAAGAAACGTATTATCAGACGATAAATCTACTAAGCAAAAAGAATTCCCTAATATTGCTGATGCTCAGATATGGCCCATTGCAGAAGAAGACCTTAGTCTTGTCCTATCGCATAAATCTCGTTCAAATGCAGGAAAAAAAGGTTTAAAAAAAATTAAGAAAACTATCGAAGAATTGGACCATTTTAGACAGCGTATACGTGACGGAGCCACAGCTGAAGAAGTTCTTGCATTAATAAAAAAGGATGGTGAAAAGCCACTCAACGAAGAGAAGGAATTTTTGGAGTTTCTTCTCGATCGTGGAGAAGAAATAGACAACCTTATCACACCAGCACATGTAGGAAATATTAGACAATCAAGAGACTTGATCGACAACAAATTAACCCCAACAACAGACACAAATCAGAGTACCATATTTGATTTCCTAGAAAAAAGAGAGGCAGCAGCTGAGACAGAACATTTAAAGAACATCCAAACAAGCATAGAACTTGATGTAGCGGAAGAAAGATTAGTTCACACGTTGAGTGTTCTTCTGGCCCGAAAAGGCGAAAGATGGAACCAAAATTCTGAAAATTATTATATGGGGAACCAAACTCGTGGAAATGTTAAAATTCAAGGGCTCATTGTAGACAATAAGGGGACTCAGCCAATTCAACAAAAGTCTGTTGAATTGGCAACAGCAAGATTGTCTATTTCACCTCATGAACTCTACTCTACCTATTACGGAAAAGAAAATTATTCTGGAGATGGCTGTAAACATGTGCTCAGCGTACTTGAAGGGTTAGCCAAAAAAAACTTCATGGTATCTCTTTCTATCCCTCAAGGTAATGGAAAATTTCAACAACTGAGAACATATCAATCGTTGTTTAAATTATTCATTAGAAATAAAGATCTCACCGAATCTGAAATTCAAACATTTAATGCAGATACAAAATTAATAGAACGAAAAAACTGTAATTTCTTATTCAAATTCAGCCCATTATTTAGTAACAATATACGTGAACGTTATATAGAATTCCCAGAAGATCTTCATCTTCGCCTTTCACGTGCGGCTGGCAGTAAACGCATATCACAATGCACCCTATTATTGAAAGACTTACTCTTAAGAGAGAAACAATCAGGAAGATGCTCTATTTTACGAGACGAAGAAACACTAATAGATGTTTTGCGTTTAAGTAGAATGCGCAAAGAGGGACGTAAAACAAGGCTAACTGTTAAACTATTGAAATCTTTCGATATTTGTCAAAAAATGGGCCTCCTTAAATCGTTTGAAGAGTCTATTGGGAAAAAAATGCAAACTCAATATCTTTTGGAAATCAATCCGGATTTTTGTTAATGCAGGCAATTTTTTTCATTAGAGAGTCACATCCTTATTCATTTTGTGTTTCTGGAATCGCTAAAAAGGCATGATCCCCTGGAAACATTGTACCAATGTGCCCTATCACATGGCCTTTGGAATTTTGATCTCTTACTTCTGTGGTATTAGAGACATTATAATAGGGAAATTCCTCTATAAATAATTTTTTAATTTGAAGGCCTTTGGAAAAATACCATTTTCCTTGGCTATCTTTTTTTAATTTCCCAGGTATACAATCTCTTCCAACAGGAAGGCCATTTCTTATAAGTTCACACCCTTGACATTCCGTAGAAATATTTCTCGATTGACTAATAAAGTATTGGCTATGATTACCACCTCTTTGAGGGTGGTAAAGATTTACAATTATGTTTCCTTCATCATCCAAGCATCCCACTTGTGTCGATGTCTCCCAGCCTTTCTCTGGCATAATCATTTTGAACTGGCCATCTTTCCATAAAAAGGATCTTTGACCAAAGGTATCGTATTCACTAGCATTTGATTTATATGCATTAAAAGCCACATGACCATGATTATTTAGAGAAACAGCGTGAAATGAGCTCCAATTTCCTGGTACCTGTTCTTTAAAAAGAACTGTTAAATTAGTCTTTTTCCCATGATCCAAAAGAAATATTTGGTCTCCCACCTGCTCTAAAACTTGCCCCATATCATTAAAAGCTGCTACTTCTATTGAATTTTTTGAAGATTCAAGTTCCCAAAAACCTAAACTGGGATCCCAAAGAAAAACTCTATAAATAAACTCTGAATAACTTGTGCCAACTATTTGACATTTGTTATTTAATTTCAATTCCCATGATCTATAATCATCAGGTAGATCGATTAATTTAAGACCAGTAAGTGCATCCCAAAGAAAAATAAAATTACAAGCACCTTCTTTACAAGTTCCTAAAACTTGTCCATTTTCATTGATTGCAATTGCAGAACTCTGATCTGTTCCAAACAAACCCAAATCGACCATTCTATATTTCGGAAAATCTTCTGCGCAAAGTATTGAGGAAGCAATAACAAATAAAAACACTACGTATTTTAGAAACAACATTAGAAATCCTTTTGCTAATTTATGAATTATATATCGAATGTCAATATATAGTAAGATATAAACTTTTGTTTATTTAAAACATTCTGTCCATCTCCACTGGAAACCACCTCTTCGGTGATCACTCCGGCTAACATACTTATCCTCTATGAAATTTCAAATTGTATCCATATTTCTGCACATAATAGAGACATACTTCCAACATAACGTGTAGGAAGCCTCTAGTAAGATTGAAAAGGCACCTCTGAAACTTTTAATATTTTGCCCAACATGCAGTTTCTCCGCCATAATTGGCAGTCGTCCTCTCGGAATAATAAAACTCACCCCTGCCCTTTTGTCATGAAGGAGGGTGTACTTCCGACATAACGGGCAGTAAGTCCTCTAGTAAACTTGAAAGCTACCTTCAACTACTGTCGCGTTTTGCCCAACATATGAATTCTCCGACATAACGGGCAGTCGTCCTCTCGGAAAAACAAATCTCACCCCTGCCCTTTTGTCATGAAGGAAGGTACTTCCGACATAAAAGGCAGTAAGTCCTCTAGTAAAATTGAAAGCTACCTTCTACTGTCGCATTTTGCCCATCATATGTATTCTCCAACATAACGGGCAGTCATCCTCTCGGGAAAACAAAACTCACCCCTGCCTTTTTCGCTATGAAAGAGGTATACTTCCGACATAAAAGGCAGCAAGTCCTCTAGTAAATCTGAAAGCTATCCCATTACTTTTATCGTGTTCTGCCCAATACGTGCTTTTTCCGCCATAACGGGCAGGCGTCCTCTCGGAAAAACAAAACTCACCCCTGCCTTTTGCTATGAAAGAGGTATACTTCCGACATAAAAGGCAGTAAGTCCTCTAGTAAATCTGAAAGCTATCCTATTACTTTTATCATGTTCTGCCCAACACGTGCTTTTTCCGACATAACGGGCAGTCGCCCTCTCGAAAAAACAAAACTCACCCCTGCCTTTCGCTATGAAAAAGGTATACTTCCGACATAAAAGGCAGTAAGTCCTTTAGTAAATCCGAAAGCTACCCCATTACTTTTATCATGTTCTGCCCAACACGTGCTTTTTCCGACATAACGGGCAGTCGCCCTCTCGAAAAAACAAAACTCACCCCTGCCTTTCGCTATGAAAAAGGTATACTTCCGACATAAAAGGCAGTAAGTCCTCTAGTAATTCCGAAAGCTACCCCATTACTTTTATCGCATTCTGCCCAACATGTGCTTTTTCCGACATAACGGGCAGTCGTCATCTCGGAAAAACAAAACTCACCCCCGTCTTCTGCTATGAAAAAGGTATACTTCCGACATAAAAGGCAGTAAGTCCTCTAGTAAATCTGAAAGCTATCCTATTACTTTTATCGTGTTCTGCCCAACACGTGCTTTTTCCGACATAACGGGCAGTAAGTCCGCTAGTAAACCTGAAAGCTACGCTCTACGTTTATCGTGTTCTGCCCAACATGTGCTTTTTCCGACATAACGGGCAGTCGTCCTCTCGGAAAAATAAAATTCACCCCTGCCCTTTTGTCACGAAAGAGGTGCACTTCCGACATAACGGGCAGTAAGTCCTCTAGTAAACCTGAAAGCTACCCTCTACGTTTATCGTGTTTCTGCCCAACATGTGCATTTTCCGACATAACGGGCAGCCGTCCTCTCGGAAAAATAAAACTCACCCCCTCCCTTTCGTCACAAATGAGGTGCCACTTCCGACATAACAGGCAATAAGTCCTCTAGTAAACCTGAAAGCTACCCTTTACGTTTATCGTGTTCTGCCCAACATGTGCATTTTCCGACATAACGGGCAGCCGTGCTCTCGGAAAAACAAAACTCTCCCACGCCTTTTCATCATGAAAGAGGTATACTTCCGACATAAAAGGCAATAAGTCCTCTAGTAAACTTGAAAGCGACCCCTTAACTTGGCGTGTTTTGCCCAACATAGGAATTTTCCGACATAATGGGAGGTCGTCCTCTCGGAAAAACAAAACTCCATCCTCCGGCTCCTGGCGGGGCTTGCTATGGATGTTTTATGATGCATAATGCATATTCCACTCAATCCGATCAGTCGTTCTTCTTTAAGCGATCAGTCATTCCAGCCTTACCGATCACTCGATAAGAAAATGTTGCATCCTTTTTCTTTGGCCTTTCTTTTTTTATGGGGCTCAAGATGAAATGATAAGGCACAAATAGCTTGCAAGGCTAAGATAATGATAGAGCAAATTGGGGCGGATTGTTAAAGCGCGAACGCCTCTAATTAATTAACCAGGAGAACCGCCAGCGAATTTGCCATAGGAAGACAGAAAAAGATAAGGATGGTGACAGCGGAACGACAGCTCGAAATGATCAGTAAAAGCGGAATGACTGATCGGATAAATCGGAATATGCACAGATTTCTATTTCAACATCACGAAACACGATCCACATCGGCGACGCTTAATTATCGTATGGCAAATTGAAAGTTTTGCAATATGTCATGCTTTCATATCCTGATATTTCAGAATACATTTCAAAACAGCCTAAAACACCCGCCATTTGAATATCGTTCTACATCTAGGGGCTTTATCTCTGATCACCATTTTTTTCAGCATAGGTCAAGACAAGTGGTCTCGTATTTACATTTTATTTGTTAGCCAATGTTTGCTGTCTTTGGGTATTATTTAGCAGTTTCTTCCGACATAACGGGCAGTTTCTTCCGACATAACGGGCAGAAAAGTGGCCTTTTTTCCGACATAACGGGCAATTTTTACCGACATAACGGGCAGTTTCTTCCGACATAACGGGCAGTTTTTGTCTCTGAAATTTTGACTGATTGCTACTTAATAGCTTTTTATAGCTATTTAATGGCTACTAGATTTAAACCCCATAGCCCAGCCCCTGGCGGGGCAGGCTATGGGTTTTTTTATAATGCATGATACTGACTTCTATTGCAACATCACGAAAAACGATTCACCTATGAGCTCGCTCCATTCGAGTTTTTCCTATCATTTTCTAGCAAGACCAAAAAATATTTTGAAACAAGTCCAATCTCAAGATTTATTTTTATAAAGCTTTGCAATGAGTTTTGTCCAACTTTGCAAAGCTTTAATCTTCCCCGTAAAGCGGTAGGGCCTGAGAGGAAAACCATCTAAATAAAATTCGATCTTAAAAATCCTCACTTCATTTTCCATAAGACAAATCCTTAACTCATTTCCTTGCTCTAGCTTTAAAATGAGCTCTTCCACAGGTTTGAAGGAGTCGTATTTGCCCACTTGCTTTTTCATTTTCATATCACTCTCTTCATAAATCATTTGAAACTACTGTAGAACCAATAATTTGTAATCAGCGCTTCTTTTTGTAGGCACTTTCTCGATTTCAAAGGAAAGATAATTTGTGCCATTTTTTGCTCGCTTATATTTCGAAATACAAACACACAGTATAAGTAATTCACGTAATCATGAACTTCAATTAATTATTATTTAAGATTGATACATCATTTTAGTATGCTTGCCATATATTAAAGAAGTAAAGTAAGCGATTGTCAGCACTGGATAAGGCAAAAAATACACCCAATGGTCATCTAAATAGAGTTTTGAAAAACGTAAAACCAATCCTAGGATAAATAATATTACTGTACATGCCAAACCGCGCGATGTAAGTTTTATAGAAGTGTTAAATATAGAGAATGCCCATACAAACATCACACAAGTGTTTCCAATTAATATTGCAACATTATTTAATGCATAAAATAATAATGAAATAAATCCAGATAGAATCAATAACATAATAAAATTAAATAGAGTTCTGTTTTCAATGTTCCTAAAAACAACAATTCCAATTAGTGTAAAAATAAAAAAAGGAGTAGTTTTGGTATCAAGGAAAAATTTATCAATCATCATAACTATAAACATTATAACCCATATTTGTATTTACGGTTGGTATCTAACAAACTCTTCTTTCATGAGAGATTTAAAATTAACCATTATATTCATCCTTTATTAATTTTTTGCATTTTGTGATATATAGCAAACAGCCAAATACATCCCGAGATCCTTAATGATAATGAAAACAATATACAACAAGCTGACAGTGACAGTCCAGCTAAGATTTTACTTTAATGCAAGCGATCATAGAAATAAATTTTCCTCTTTTTGCAGGTTGATATTTTTTCATGTTACAAGTAAGATCGTTCATATAGGGTAAATTTCCTTGCTTTAGGGTTTTATCTTATCGACCCCTTGGCGTTCGAGCGCAAAGGGGTCATTTTTATTCATCGTCCTTTTGAAATTGACCCAATCAAGAAATAAATTGCTTTCTTAATGACATTCCACCAGCTTTCTAGATACTCAGAGCTTATTATAGCTATAACATCAATTTTTGAAACTGGATACCTTGCTAATGCCTTTTTTGCTTCCCGTTCTTCCTCCATTTTTAGCGATAATGCGTCCCGCGTCTCTCTTTCTGCTTCGATTTCCTCCATTCTTGCCCATATTTTTTCGCGTAGTAATTCATCGTCAGGCACTAACTCGGACTCGCGCTCAAATTCCTCGTACTCACATTCGTCGTTTTGCCATAGCTCGTACATATACTCCTTCCGATACAAACATTTAATATAATAATCTAAAAGCCGATTTTCCTCCTCACGCTGTTGATATTGACTTTTAGACGTTTCTACAGAACAATTTTTCTTCAAATTTTCACAAGATACTATTGATGAATTTTGAAGCATTGAAGTTTCAATCTTACTTTCTTCACATTGTTCTTTTTTAACTAGATCGCAAATTTTATTATTCATTGTTTTTTCCTTGCTTTAGATTTTTTTTTATCAAGTAAGGTTTTCGAGCACTCTTACTTGATATGACATTATCATATACCATATGATAATTTAAAGCAATAAAAAAACATAAAAATCTTAGCAGGCATGAAAAAAGATCTAATGTCATTGAATAAAACAAAAAACGCCTTTACATATATGTGTAGAGTGTTAATGTGCCTAAAAAATATATCTAAAATAGAAATTAACCTACAACATATTTTAGAGGCATAATATGCCTCTAAAATATGTCTAGAACATGAAACAAACATGCTAAAATGAAGAATTAATGGTTTGGTTTTTAGGCTGTCTAGGTATTAAACAGCTCACCCACATGGCAATATTGAAAACATTCCACCTTAGCGATCACTCCGTTCAACCTGTATTATTTGTTTTAACCACAGCATTATAAGCAAAGTTCCGGAAATAAGAATATTGTAAAATGAAAGAGGTAAGCCAAGAAAAGCCCATGAAATTTTAGCACATGATTTAGATGAGGCCGAAGAAGCTAACAGTTTTTCAAACTCATCCAAGCTGTGAATTTTTGAAGGTAAGGCGCAAAAATCTGTGAAAAGACCAAGCTGAATAAGGAGGTGGTATGATGCTAATAAGCAACCTACAATCAAACAAGCAGAAATCGCATTAGTGACAACTGAATTTCTAACCTTGCCTGTCAACCCAAAAAGAGAAATCAGCAAAATTGCAAAATAGGGGCCTCGCTGTACTTTGCAAAGGAAACAGGGTTTGACATCATTAAAAAATTCCTGAAACAACGAAAAAGCAAGAATCATTAGAGAAGCACTAAAACAGATAAAAAATCCGTAGATCATTTTATTTTTATAGCTTCTCACGCTCCTGAGTGTAATCATATTTCACAAATTTTTGCTTCTAAACCTGAGAGTATTTTTTCTAAATCGTTTCTAGATCCGTAACCTAAATACTCTTTACGAATTCTATTCCATTTGAACCCATTTTCTTTTAAAGTCTCTTTTATTTCACGTTGAGGCTCTGATGAAAATACTACAGAGAAAGCGATTTTATCTTTCAAAGGCTCTGTCTGCAAAAACTGATTGGCTTTTATTTTCCATGATTCTTGATCACTGTTTTTCTGAAGCCTTTCTGAAATTTCTAAAAAGGCTCCGAGCATTGTTTCTTTATCCATACGATCAATGTTTGCTTTAAACGCAATTCCACCGATTTCATAAAATTGTTTTACTCGTTTTTTCTTTTCCTTTTCGCGAAATAATTTTTCTTTAATCAATATTTTTTGCTTTTCGTTTTCAAGCTTTTCTCTTTGCTTATCAAGATTTTTTTCCATTTCAGTCTTCCCTATGCCATATGTTTAAAAATGAATACAGGACTGCGTCCTATAATTCAATAAACCTCACAATAACAAACGATTGAAAAAATGAAAAGACAAAAAATACCAAAAGACAACAAAAATGAGACACACCCAAAGCAAAATATATACGCAATGTGCAAACTACGTTTGCGAGCGATATTTATCCGTTGACACGGATAAAAAAAAAGGATAGGATTCGATATACATTTCTGAGGTTAATATGGCTATTCCGTTTGCTAGAGTCGAAAATTTACAAAGATCTAAAGGTGAGAATGCTTGCCGTACCTCTGCATATATTTCTCATGATAGAGTTGTTTTTGAAGGAACAAAATTTCAAGAAAAAGCGATATATAATTTTTCAAATCGAAGCGAAGTTTGTTTTGGAGGAGTTTTTTTACCAGAGGGAGTTAATGAGAAATTTAGAGATCCAAGCGTTTTATGGAATGCTGCGGAACAGGCTGAAAATCGAAAAAACTCTCAAACAGCTATTCACGAGGTCATTGCTTTGCCAGACGATATAGAGGTAACAGATTTGGATAGACAGAATCTTGTTATCGAATATGCAAATAAAAACTATGTTCGACATGGATTGGGTGTACAAGTTGCTATACATAAGGAACTTTCTGAGGATGGCACATATCATAATACACATGCTCATTTTCTAGGCACAACACGGCGATTTAATAAAGACGGTAACAGTTTAGGTGAAAAAGCACGTGATCTAATGCCAACGATAAAAAAAGGGCTTGTTATCGAAAAATCAGAAAGGGGGGATAAATGGGGAGATGATCAAAATTTATATTTTGAGGAGCATGGGATTCCAGTTCGCGTAGATCGAAACAGCATTGTACCGCAAATCCACTTAGGACCTGTTCGAATGAGAAGCAAGAATAGCGTGGGAATTATCTTAGAGAATGAATTGCGCAAAGAAGCAAACACATTTGAGCTCAAAGAACCTAAAGCAATTCTTAGTAAAATTTTAGAAACCCGTAGTTTTTTTACTCAGGAAGATGTTTTTGAATTCGCGTCAAAGAATGGCATTAAAGCTGTTTTAGATGACTTTTGGAAACAAGGAGAAATAGTTGAACTGCTTGATCCTGAAACGAGTAAGCCAACAGGCAAATATACATCTCAGCATGTGATTGAAGAAGAGAAGCAAATCTTACGGCTAAGCGAAAGAGTTTATAATCAAAAACAATTTAAGATTGAACCGGAGATCAGTCTTCAAAAATATACAAAGAATTTATCTGGAGAGCAGACAGCGGCGTTTGAAAATATTATTAAAGAAGGAAAAGGATTGTCGATAGTTGAGGGTCATGCCGGCACAGGGAAAAGTTACTTGCTTTCTGAATTTAATAATTTTTTTAAAGATAATGGCTATGTGGTTAGATCATTTGGGCCAGATAGCGTAACTGTTGGGGTGCTTAAAGAACATGGGATGGATAGTCCTAAAACAATTCATAAATTTATGTTCGACCATAAACATGGAAAAGTAATAATTAATCGAAATAAAGAAGTTTGGTTAGTTGATGAATCGGGAAAGATAGGCAATCGGTCGATGTCTGAGTTTTTAAAAGTAGCTGAGATCAACAAGGCCAGAGTTGTTTTCTGCGGCTCTTCTTCCCAGTTATCGTCTATTGAGCGTGGTGGAATGTTTCGAGTCTTCAGTCAAGAATATGGATCACAGGTATTGAATAATATACAAAGACAAAAAACTAAAACGCAGCTCAAAATCACGAATAATCTAGCTCAAGGGCGAATGAATCAAGCGATTGGAGAGATCGTCCACTATGGAGGAGCCAAGTTTAAATGGTCAAAAGAGGCGGCTAATAGAGCTCTAATTAGCCAGTGGATTGCTGATCGTGCAGATTTTCCAGGAGCTTCAACAGTGATAATTGCGAATTCTTACAAAGAGATAAATAAATTTAATGGATGTGTCAGGGAACAGTTAAAAAAAGAAGGTACTATAAGTGCAGAAGAAAAGTTGTGTAAAACGTTTTATGGCAATGTATTTATAAGCGTCGGGGATAAGATCGAATTTCGTCAAAATAATCCAGAAATAGGTGTAGTAAACGGTTTACATGGCCTTGTAACCAAACTTTGCGAAAACGAAATAAATGTACAATACCAAGACGAAAAGAAAGTCCAAAAAACGATTAAATTTGATCCCAGAGATTTTGTTCATTACAGCCTACCCTACGCTAAAACATACTCGCGTGTTCAGGGGAAAACTTACGACCGCGCATATGTCTCTAATACATCATATATGAATTTACAAAGATTTTATGTAGCAGGAACGCGGCACCGATATAAAATGTATGTGTTTTCAGCTAATTATGAGGCTAAGAACGTAGCGGGGTTAAAATTACAGGTATCGAAAAGTGGTTGGAAAGGATCGACTTTATCTTACACTACTCAAAAGCAGATACAAAATGAAAAAGAAATTAGGGATCATAGCAATTATATCAATGATCTAAAAAATTCACCTTACTTTATTTCAAGGCTCAGAGGAAAAACCCATGAAGCATTTGATGTCGTAGGGTCATATCTAAAGAAATTTCATCAAGCAGCTCTCGATAGGCCACGCAACGAAGGGTTTTATAAGTATGAAGAGACAGACTATAAAGGGCAGGGGGCTGTCGTAGATATTACGTCAGATGAGTTGCAGCAATATGACAAAAATCAAACCAAGCTCAATTGGAAAGATTTATCTACCGAAAGCAAAACTCTCTTAAAGTCATACTTTGATTGCGTGGACAAGGCTGATGCTTTAGGTATCGTTGTGAAAGAAGAAAAGGCTTCGTCCAGTCCTCTCCTACATGAGGGAGAGTGGAAAAAAGCCTGTGGAATTAGAAACAAAGCTGCTTATGATGTGATGACGGCTATACCAAAAGAATCTATGAAGAAAGCAATTAGCCAAAAGGGGATTGATATTCTTAATGATAGATCATTGAGACATGAAGCATACCTGTCAATGGTTAAAGAAAATAAAATCGATGTTGAGAGTGGTCTTAGGCAAAATTTAGAGCCTTTATTATATAAACTTTTTCCTGATGGACCGACCCAACGCACAGCAAAAGGCTTGCGTTTTGGATCAAATGGATCTCTGTCGGTGACTTTAGTTGGAAAGCATTCTGGATCGTACAAAGACTTTGAAAAAGGTGATGGCGGCGGAATGGTTCAATTGATTTCAAAAACATTAGGGTGTGATAGAGCTGGAGCTCTAAAGTGGGCAAAAGAGTTTCTGGGGGCATCTCAATCAATAGAGGTTCCTAAGCATTTCAAAAACCATTTTAAGGATAAAGAGGATAATTGGATCAGTATGAAAGCAGAGGCGAATCATGTTTCGCCTGATTTAAAACGGATAGCTCCTTTTTTTCTGAAGGCTTATACAGAGAATGCTAGATATGCTTATAAAAACGAAAATGGTGAAGTCCTGTTTTATACAGTACGACTAGTTAGCAAAGATAACCCTTCAAAAAAGATAGTTTTACCTCTAAGTTATGGTCGTTATCAAGGTGATGAGAATCCGAGATGGCAGTTAAAGGGCTATCAAGAAGGCGGAAAGATCCCTCTATACAACTTGAAAGCACTTCACGAAAATTCACAGGCAACCGTGTTGGTGGTAGAAGGGGAAAAAACTGCCGAGGCAGCCCAAAAAATATGTGAAAGGGATAATATGTGCTGTGTCACTTGGTCTGGTGGCGCTTCAGCCGCCTCTAAATCAGATTGGAGCGCGTTAAGCGGAAGAAACGTGATAATATGGCCAGACAACGATAAAGCCGGTTTTAAGGCCGCAGATGATGTTTGCGTGGAATTAAGAAAGGTGGGAGTTACTTCTATTGGCGTTGTAGATAAGAAAACCTTGTCTGAAAGCTTTCCACAGAAATGGGATTTAGCAGATCCATTACCTGAAGGTAAGTCGCAACAACACATCAGAGATTTAATGTTGAACGGTCAAGGACAGGCTGTTTCTTTGGACAGCGTTGTCGCCCTTCTAGGCATACATGAAAAGCTAGAGCAAAGATTTGTAGACAAGTTGATGATAAATGAAATTTTGTGGCGAACTGATGAACGTTTGCGACCAAGTCTGGAGGAGAAATTCGGATCGAAAGATTGGGAAATTAAAAACGCAATCAAAAATGAAACGGTAGCTATTTTAAGCGGTAGGGGGAGGGTTAAAGAGGAACTAGAGCAGAAGCACAATGTCCCTACAGAGATGGCTAAGAGGATGGAATTCTGCGCCTTAGTACACCAAGCAAAAACTGGCCTGTTACCGGACGATAACGAAATTAAACAATTGCGGGAACTTGTTGCTAACTGTAATTCTCCTGCAAGAATACCTGAAGGATTGGCAAATGTTCCCAAAGAAGTGGCTGATTTTGCTGTTAATAAAACGCTTGCTGATCAGTACACCTCGTTGACTAGCAAGAAAATCAGCGACCAACATTTTCAACAAGTGGTAACTCAGACAGCCCTCAACATAACCAAACAAATAGAATATAGTCGTTTACAAGAACCCGCCATCAAACAGAAAAACTTACAGCTCGACCTTGGACGCCCTTAAGGCTGAAAACGCGTTAGAGAATACTGACGACACTGTCGTCAGAATAAGTGAATTTTATATGCGGAAGTTAAAAGACAACATTTTTTATATTGCCATCTTTAACCAAAATCATCAAGTTGTTCCTCATTAGATTCAAATTGCCAAAATTTGCACCAAACTTGGGTCAATCTTGGGTTAAACTTGGGTCAATCATTTTGCCTCTACAGACATTCCTAAGCGTATTTTTTGAATTTAATTAACATAAACTTGGGTCAATCTTGGGTCAAACCCAAATTATCGTTCTTGACCAGGAGACCAAGTGCTGGCACTAGTTTTCCCTTGTAGACGGATAAGGCCCTGCGTTTTCAATTCTTTCAATAATTGTTTTAATTGATCACGTGAAAGAGCGGGTAAAACTTGGTGCAACTCATTAAATTTGGATCCTACCTTCGCATTTGATCTAATATGTTTAAGAAGTAATTCTTTATTTGTTTCTTTATCTAGGCCTCGTTTTCTTGTATACATTCCACTTTTACCTGCAAGGGTATAATATTGCTGGCAAAGCATATATCTTGCGCCTCGACCTTTTCCTATACGCTCAACAATACCTAAATCAACTAAATGACTAAGACGAATCTTTAATTCTGGAGGCGAAGAAGGAATTGAGCATTCCTTATGAACTAAGTCTAAAACCAAAAAATCTTCGGTATTGAACGAAGCCAATCGTTCCTGACCAATTTTTTCTAAAAACCGCAAAAAGCTTTCATCTTGAATTTGCCCATCTAAAGTTAACACAACTTCATGTTCATCGGTATGAGCAAAATCGGGTAAAGGCTTTCCTTGTCTGATGCTCTCTTCAAAAATTCTATCCGCTCCTTGTCCAGCACGTTCAACGAGTCCGCATTTATTAAAAATGTCTGCAATCCTTCGATTGCGAGGTTGTTGTTTCCAAAGCATGTTAGACGGAGTAATTCCCGAAGGAAACCCACCAGGACTGGCAACAACAATTTTACGTGGATATTGCTTTACCCAAATTGACCCAGCTTCCCTATAATCACGGTGGCTAATGCAATTTAAAATGATTTCTCGAATTGCTTTTTCATTAAATGTGGGAATGTCCCAAACAAATAATCCATCTTGGAAATGCTGGAGATCATTTCTTAAGTTAATCTTATTCCATAATTCATCATAAAATGAAAAAAATCCTTGAGTGTACTCAATTCTTTGTTGGGCAGGCCCTGTAACACCACTAGAACGATATTCAAAAATGACCTCTGCTTGAGCAAGAAACTTTCTAAGTGCTAAGGGTTTCCCAAAAAGAATAAGAGCCGCATAAGTTATTTTCTTGTCTTCTACAGCCCCGATATCTTTGAGCAACTGCCTATCTGAAAGGCTTTTTAAATTATCATTGCCTGATTTGCGCAGCCACATTTCTCGAAAGATGTTAATGGATTCTTTATCTAAGTCTTCGAATTTGGCATGTGGGCAAAATTGTGCCGAAAAATCAGGTTCTGTTTCATTAAAGATACGTTTAAGCATGTCTGGGGTCATTAGGACTAACTCTTCTCCACGGCGCATCCAGTAAATTCCTTGATACTGAATCGGAACCCCAATTGGTCGTGAAGGTATTGAAAAAAATACTACTCTTTTTTCTTCAACAAGCAGTTCTTCTACTTCGATTCGCAGATGTAGACGAGCGATAAGATCAGATTTTGTCTTTTCCAAATTACGGCATGCCTGACTTCCAACGATAGTACGAGGCAACTTATCAGTTACTCCTAAAACAAGCTTCCCGCCTCCTTCATTCGCCAAAGCACAGCAGTATTGAGTCAACTTATCACTGTCGTAGTTATTTTTTGCTTCCTTGAATTCAAGGTGAGCGCTCTCCCGCCGTGTCATCAAGACATAAAGTTCATCTATTAGTGAATGCATGACCCTTTTACCTATATATTAAAATAGTCAAGGCCAATAACCCCGCTATGAAGCTCATTAATTTGAGTTTTTGGTCCTATCTTTGAAGAAAAATAAAGGATTTTATTTTAAAAGTCTATTGCAATATGCTTCAACACACCAATAATAGCCCGATATGAGCTTACTTCTAAGGTTCTGTTTATCAATCAGTGAATTATCACTAACTTATTTTTTTCCTATCCTTTCAGGTGGTACCATCGGCATGAAATGGGACTCTTTTGGAGAATGCAGAATTTTCTTCCATCCATGTCCCAAGACGAGTCCTTTGAGAAATACCCTCTGCGGTCTTATTCATAGCTTCATAATGCCCACAGCCATTTTGGATTGTGTTTACCTTGTTTTTTTGTGCATAAATGCATTTTCAATACTGTCTAGCTTCTCATCATGTTCTAAACCATTTTGACTATCCCAAAATTTGTTTAAGTAGACGCGTTATGATTGACGCGCGATAACTAATGGGGTTCATAATTTATAATGTAATTATTTTATTCATTTGTTTTATTGACAGTGATCTTCAGATATTGTAGTTTATAAAGAAGGAAAAAATAGAAACAAATATTAAATTTTAATTATTGTTTTTGTTTTATGAAAAAACATTAACACTTAACATGGGTTCATGCCTTTATGAAATCAATATTTTTAGCATCAATATGTGGCTGTCTAGCTCTCTTGACTGGTTGTGATGTATGGCGTTCAGCAGAGCATTACAGCCAAGGAACTAATTTCTTAGTAAAGGACGACTATAAACGTGCCATCTCTGAGCTCGAATGTGCCGTCGCATTTGCTCCAAATTTAGGACACAACCATATGAATTTAGCGATAGCCTATACGAAAGCTGGAAAAATGGATAAAGCTTGGAATGAGTACAAAGAGGCATTTTCTTGCGCGTATCCAGAGAGCACTGATCAAATTAGTACTCAAGATTTTCAAAGATTTTACAAAACCTATGTAACTGACAGAGGAATCGACACGATTGGTAATTCCAAAGAATATATTGAAGCACAGTTAGGAAAACCTGGAATGATATTAGCAAATGGCGATCAGTATGTGTATGGGACATGTGTGATGATCTTTAATAATGGTAGGCTTATGCATGTAAGTTTTATTGGAGACGATTCTTGTTTAATATTGTCATTATAAAAACGTGAATTTATATTTATTTTTCAGAGAAATTTTTTAAATAATCAAAATTAGGAAATATCATGATCAAGTCATTTATTACATGTGTTATGGCCATTCTCACAATGTTTCTAATGCAAGGGTGTGCTGTAGTTGCTTTTTCACTTGTAGGGGCTATTGAATCTACTACTTATGATAAGGATGTAAGTAATGATCCGAGGTTTAGAGAGATGGTGGGTAAACAATATATATTACTTCAAGACTGCTACTTGTATGAACGGGGGAATTATAATGGTAGCCAATTTAGCCTATATCTATCAACACTAGTGCATGAACACGGTAATAGATCAGTGGAAATTGATGAGAATAAATGTTTTGTATTACGCCTTGTTCCAAAAGGAACAATTTTTACTGTGACCAAAACTACTGTAGAATCATGGTGTTTATGGGAATCAAATCGTATACCGAATATTGAAGCTGAATATATCAATGTGCAAGGTTATAAACTAACAGTAAACTTAACTAATTTATTTCGTCGTAATGAAACTATTAGCCACAACAAAATCGAGTTTATCGATTGGATTCCTTTACCACAATCCGACCTTTTGGAAGAAGTGAATGGAGAAATCCAGTCACAGGACTTAAGATGACCATTTGGTCTGCCAAGCTCGTACGAACCAAATGACAGTTGCTTTTGAAGCAGCCTTGCATTAAAACAAATGACTACCCATCTCCAATGATGGGTAGTCCTTGGTGAAAATCAGTTAAAATCATCCATTTGGCGATCATTTGGAATCATCCATCCCAATAATCACTGAGAATCTCCACCCTTGGCGTTTTTCCTAAATATGCATGAGCAATGATCATTTACAATCGGCTATTTGGAGATTTTAGTGGATGAAACGAAGACCTTCCATCTTGTTTTGAAGCATTTGTAACAACTTACACTCGCATGTGGGGTGTATAAATTAACATTTCTTCGACTACAATGCCTCTAAAGCCTATCTTCTATCTATATAACATTTATAGAAAATTCTTTTATTTTCCATTCTCTATGCTGCCATGAGTTTCTCAAAGTATCCTGGATCACTTCCTATCAAAAAATTCTGACAAAATTAATTAAAAAATTCCCTCGTATTGTGAAATTATAAGTAGAAAACTATATTACCTGCTGAATTCGAAATATAGTGAATAGTCACAATATTAATGAATTTTTTAGAAAAAATTAAACTACGGAATTTTATGAATAAATTTATGTTTAGCATTGCACTATTTTTAGTTGCAATTGCCTTTGCAAGAACAGAAGCCCGTGAAGGGACTTATGTCAGCGTTATGGGTGGTGCTAATGCTGTTGACAAGATCCCCCGTTCTAGCGCGGCTGATATTGGTTTTATCACGACGGGCACAGCCGGATACACTTTCTCAAATGCAATTAGCTTAGAGGGGGAAGTTGGATATCGTAGAAATAGTATCTCTAAATATTCTCAAGGACCATCGGGTTATATCCAAACAGTTTCTTTCATGGCACATATTCTCTATAATTTTCAAACGGATTATTGTTTTACACCATATTTGGGAGCAGGGTTTGGTTCTGCAATTGTACATACAAAGAGAACGAGCTATTTTTGGAGTTATAAAAACACAATTCATCGTTGGGCATGCGATATAATTGCAGGGATTGCATATCCCATTTCCGAACATGTCGACGTTGATCTTCAATATCGGTATTTCTGCACCATACATAATAATAGAGAGAACAATAACTCTATTGGAGCTGGGCTGAAATATTCTTTCTAAGATATCGGCAACCTATTCAGATTGCCTTGCAACCAGCAAGGCAATCTGCTTTTCTGATAAGCAATCTCTTATTTCAAGTAGTCATGGAGTAAGAGGATTTAATACCCGAATGAGTCGAAGATTTGACTATTCGGGTGTTTATTATCTCGTTGCAGGAACAGGAGCTGGTGTAGCAGGCCCTGAAACTCTTTTTGCTGGCGAGCTGCTTGGCGCCACCTAACTTCGCAGACTTATTGTGGACAACACTTTTGCTCCAGCAAAAAAACCTTTAAATCCGTTTTTCATCAAGTTGCATACAATCCATTTTCTTTAATAGATATCGGCTTGAATACAATCCATCCAAAGTCAAAATTCACTGTTTGTGAATTTTTGTTTAGTATATTCATTACGAGCTGATTTTTACCTTCAAATAATAGGTTATCACTCTGATGTAAAACTACAGAAGGGATTTTTACTACAACAGCATCACGTTTCTCTGGAGAAATTGAAATTTGAGCATTTCGTTGATTTAGAAAATCTTGATCGTACTCAGTTAAATAAACAGTGCGATTTTGTATTTTTAAATCCAATAACTCACTGTGATGTCTAAATTTTTTATTAAATAGAGCGTCTTTTTGACAGAACGATTCTAGGCTGTTTATTCCTCTTGTCTTGCAGGATTGAAGTGCCTGATCTATATTATCAACAGCAATGCCAATGCCCACCCATGTTGGATAAGTCGCAATTTTCCAATCCTCAAAAAATACAAACGTTGCTTCCCCTCGAACTTCATCGGTTACCTCTAAAAATTCTAGCATTAAGTTTTTGAAAACGAGG
>Ga0207056_1002_pt1 | contig 86352 bp, 49 predicted proteins | sample Alteio_BWMinCont_58_FD_153289 | JGI IMG/M metagenome (GOLD analysis project Ga0207056, IMG submission 153289) | Enriched cells from forest soil in Barre Woods Harvard Forest LTER site, Petersham, Massachusetts, United States -... | ecosystem: Environmental > Terrestrial > Soil > Temperate forest >... | reverse complement strand
TACTCTCATTTTGTAGGTCTGTAAATTGGAGCTCTGCTTGCTTAATATAAATACTAATAATCGGATACTTCTTATGCCTGCCTTCTCCTTTAATTTTCTTCAGTAAATTAGGAGCCTTATTTTCTAATTCTTTGATTAGTGTAATTAATTGTTTTTGAGCAACTGGGTCTTTCAGTCCAAAAGCATGATACGCCAATTTCTTAATTAAAGTGCGATAAGATTGTAAAACATCTTGCTTTGTCTTTTTTCCCTGCCTTGTATATTTTCGATAACCTCTCAATATATCCTTTCCGATGTCTCCTTTCATTACTTGTTCCAAAAATTTCCTTTCTTCGTCCAATCGCATATGCTTGGAAATATTAGGTGTGACCGTCATTGCAATACCCGCGTCTTCAGTGGCCTTTTCAAACCGTTTGGGGAATATTTCGGTGTATCCTGTCTCAACCAATTCAGTATCTTTAATAAGTTGCTTAATTTTGCGATCTTGCTGTGTGTAAAGTGTTGTTATTTCTGGGTCAGCCTTACTCACTCTTGTTTGCAAATCGCTTAACTTTGTTTGCACAATCTGAATTGTTTGTTGGATTTGTGCGAGTTGTCCTTGAACATATTCATGCATATCAAGGGCTGTAACAAGAGAGACCGAAGAGGGAAGTCTCCAGTTTTCTTCATCTCGCGAGGGTTGTATCCAATCGTAAATTCTGCTGTGAGCCTCTTTTTGCCACCTCACTGCGTCATTATACAAAATTGAGATCTCCGCAAGCTGTTTCTTGTGAAAAATCGTCGTCTTTTCGGCTAGGGTGAAATCGCCTCTGCCTTTTAGGGTAAGACAACGTATAAGGCGTTGAAGTAAGCTGGGGTGGATTTTGTTTATTTCTGCATCAATCCAAGCTAGAGGATTTGGTGTCGCAGGTTGAAGTCCTTGACTAGTGTCTGTTGCGGATGGTTGGGCAGAAAACCCTTTTGATTCTCCTGTTGACCCTATCATAACACCACCATAAGTATAATGTTTTATTTAGATCTGGCTTGTGAGAATTGGGGTCTGGCTTGTGATTTGTAATTTGGGCTGCAACAGAGTTTTAAAATAAAGGTTGCCCAAATTGCAAATCGCATGCCTGAACCCTATTCTCAACAAGCCTTAACCCATTCTTAACAAGCCTCAGCCTCAACAAGCGGTCATTGGTTTAGTTTCCTCCAAGGGGATTAAATATAGCTCTAATGACTTATAATTCCCTCTGCGTCTCCCCGCCTCTGCGTCTCTGCGTTAATCATTATAACGAATTTAACGCAGAGACGCAGAGACGGGGAGACGCAGAGGGAATTATAAGTTTCGTTAAGGCTATCTTTAGCCAATTCTATACTTCTCAGAAGGTGTTCGTGCCCAAGAATAAATTAACTCAATCTGTGGACCAAAATGTTGAAGGTCTCCTAGAAATTGTTGAACTAACGGACTGGAATCGATAACTCCTTTGTCAGCAGTTTTTTCGAGTTGTTCAATGATAGTAAGGAGACCTCTAACCTCAGTTCTAATATCTGCTTGAGACAGTGCTTTGTTAGGAGGTGTGACCGGTGTGAGCTGTTTAACAACAAAGTTATAAAGGGCTGTTGTGGCTCCAATACAGGTGCTTTCTACCGCTTTTTTAATCTCTTTATGATCTAACGGAGATGCTGATCTCAATTCATCCAATTCATCGAACTTGAGGGATTTTATGATTTGCTCATCTGTAAAGAGAGTACCCTTTGGAAGTTTTTCAATTTTTCTTGCCAGTACAAAAGACAAACGCGTTTTCATATCTTGTAAAATTGTTATCTGTCCAGGTTCTAAGGCTGGGCTTTCAATCGCCCGAACCCGACTGGACTCAGATGAGGAATCTGCTTTGGAACTTTCCGGCATTTTTGAAAATGTAAATGCCTGATCAGAGAGAATCCTATCAGGATCAACGGCATGCAAAGGATGATATTTTGGTAAATCCTTCAAGTGCTTCTCAACTATTTGTATAAACTCGAATCGACCGGAACCGGTTGGTTCTTCAAGTTTGCGTAGTTCATCTCCAGCTGCACTCAAGGATTGAGTAAAGGAGAGTTTATTAGTTCCTGTCGTTGGCGAATCGTAGCGGCTTCGAGTAAGGGCTTCGATAGCCCTACCCATTTCAATTCTCTCCATTTCTAATTCTTCACCTTTTTTTCCTGACAGTATTTTTTTATAATGTTCATATAAGGCAGTAGCATCACCTTCAAAAATTAATAGTGCATTGTAGATATGTGCCCCAGCCTTGAATAATGGATCTGCTGATCGTGCGATCTCTTCTAATGTAAAAGGAGTATCCCTGTCTGCTATTTCTGGAAATATTTTGCTAAAGCTTTTTTTGAATGCGGCTCGCTCTGCTAATATGAGGCCCTCTTTTGCTTCTTTTGCTTTTTTAGCTTTAGCTTCTTTGCCACTCCCTTCTACTGATTGGGTAGTCGGGATTGTATGGGTATCTTTTGTCTCTTGTTCTTTTTTCAGTTTTGTTTCAGCTATAATTTCAGATGCTCTTGTACCCAGTAATCCAGCAGAAGGAGGGGGAGGGGAAATAAGAGCAGAAGGGGTGGAGAGTAGCAAATCCCTCAGAGCTCCGATTTTTTCCTTAAGTGCATTAAGTGCATTGAATTGTTCCCTTTTTCCTACTGGAACAGCATCCTCAGTGACTAAATTGGATTCGATCTCTCTTGCAAGTCTATCAAATTCCTCGTTAGTTTCAACAAATGAGTCGTAAGCTTTTTTGAGATTTTCACAATATTTAATATAATACTTTTTAATGTTATCATCGACCTGAGGTTGTTCTGTGGTAGCAGGAACATGACGTTTCAAAGCGTCGAATTTTACTTGAAGAGTCTTCAGTTGTTCCATATATTCTTTGGCTTTTTCAGGAGTGAAAACGTTGAGAACGATACCTGCACGAATGGTATCCATGAGTTCATCCAGTGCCTGAATTTGCGATGGAGCATCAACTCCAGGCAAAATCATTTGAAAATCAGGACTTTCGGAGCAACACTCTTTCCAAAGCTTTTGTTGTTCCTCATTTAACCAAGGTCTGACTTTAACTCTTATATTTTTATCGAGATCGGTAACTAATTTTCTGAGTGCTGGAAATTCCTTGAGCCAATCACTTTTAATTAAATCTGTGCTTATACAAAATGTTTTATTCCATAAAATGGATTCTGCTGAGTATAATACAGAACCTAAGGAGGAGAGAAATTCTCTTTGAGGGACGGTTCGTCTATCAGCTAATGAATTTAATTCATTTAAAATGCGATAGGAAAACATTATTACATTTCTAGGGTAATTGTCTGATGAAAAAGTAATATCTTGGAAGGGTTGGGATTCCCCACGTTCTAAAGCGTTTTCAAGCTGTTGTAGTCCAATAGCTGAATCCTTCTCTTTCTTATCGCTTTCAGATATCACCGTTTCTGTGGTGGTGCTTGTTGTCGTAGTTACTTCAGCAACGCGTTCTGTAACGACTGGAGGGCTTCTGTGTTGCTCGCAGTATGCATCATAGATCTTTGTAATGTCATTAGGCGGATCAAAAGTACCAAGCCTTCTATTCCAAGCTGCGATCCGCTCCCTGTGCATTGCGGCAACGTCGGCTGGAAATGCCCCCCAAACAATGCCTAGACGTACCGCATCCATCAGTTCTTTCAGTGCAACAAATTTTGCTATGGGATTGTCCCCAGGCAGTATCTCTTCAAGGGCTTTGGGATCAAGTAAGGGAGAGGGGTCACATCTGTTCCACAGAGTAAGGTCCGTTGGGCTCAACATATTCTGAGGAAGGGTTCCTACTAAGTCATTGAACTTCGTCATTAATGTCTGAATGCCTGGGTAAGATTTTCCTAATTCTACTAGTCCTTCATTGAATTCCACATGTCGTTGTCTTAATTCCTGAATTTCTTTTGTTGCAATTGCGATAGAGGAAAGCCATTTACGTTGAGATTGATATTTAGCAGGGTCTAGAATGTCTTTTAGTTTGCGGAACAAAATGTATGTCTGTGCAGCAGTTGAGATAATGGGATTGTCTGATCTACTGAGAATAACCTCTACAGGGGTACTGCTGCCAAGTATGACCACCGATGCTGCCGGCCTTCTACTTCCTGGTAAAGGCTGAGTCACTTTAAAACGCCCTATGAGTGTATTATCAAACTTTCGTAAGTCTTGTCGCTCTAAACCTTGTTGCTCATCGTATTCAGCTTCTAATTTTTTCAGCCTCGCGCTTGCGTCAGCCAATTCGGCTTCCATTTTAGCTTTCAAGGGATGATTGGGGTACTTTGCTATTTTTTCGACTATATCTTTTATAGTTTCATCATGATACCCTCTAGCTTTTTTAAGAGTTTCAGCCGACACTGATAAACTATTGATATTCAGTCGTACAATCAATTCTCTCACAACCTCAAAAGGTCCATCTGATATTCTCTCCCGAAGATTGTCCAGAAAAGGATTTTTAACCCCTTTAGCCATTCGAGAGCTTTCCATTGTAAACTCTTCTTCTAAACGAGAGCAGTATTGAATATACAGCACATCAACAGGGTTGTCGTCGACTTTAGCCTTGTCTTCGACCTCTTTTACAAGCTTTAGCTTGTCTTCGACTAGTTGAATTAGTCCCATTTTATCGTAAACAATATTCCGATGAAAATGTTTATTTTTCACTCCAAGCATCATATAGAGTTTAAATCGATCAACAGCGAGCTTGACTTGTTCTCGTTGTTTTTCAGAAATTTCGGGATCTTTTTCATCAACAAATGATTTTAAATCTTTTTCATCCTGTTCAGTTTTGGCGATAAGTTCTATTCCCATGTCACTATAGAAGAACTCTTTATTTATCCTATGACTAATATCCCATGCCATTGATATACAGTTGCTAAATCGTTCATTTAGTTCTCTGATGTTTTCTTCAGGCATCTCTTGATAAGCCTGGCGTAATCGATCTAGAACAAGTCCTTTTTGCTGTTGTAGTTCGGGCAAGCGGGAATAATCTTTGTGAGCGTTGATATCAAGCGTTTTGACAAATCCTTCGTAGCTACTTGCTAAGGCTTTTAATGCTGGGTTTGCACTGCCTTCAAGCAGAGCTATTGCTTCTCTAAATTGTTTTTGAAACTCTGGATTCGGACCCCAGGATTTCGCTCGGTGATCAGATCCATAAAGTTCTTGGACGGTAGAACATAGTGTGAGGGCATCCCATTCTTGTCGACTGATTCCAAAACCTTCCTGATAGGGAGGTTTGCGTCTTAACATATCTACGAATCCTGCTGGCACTTTTGTTTTGTCAAGACAGGACTTGGGGTCTGAATCAAATTTTTCGAACAGTTTCCTTACCGCTTCGTATAAGGGAGAATCAGACTCAGATACGTCTCTGACATGGTCGATCTCTTTTTCAAGTTTTGCAATTTCATCGAGGGTTGATGTAATAACCAGTCCGTATTGAGGCGTACGAAGATATAAAAGTGTATCCATGTTTTCGGATAATTCTACTAGTTGTCTTGCCGGTCCTCTTTTTAGTTGATCGGCAAGTTGTTTGAATGGGACTTCGGTTTGAATAGTTCCTAATTTTTTTAGATTAACAAATTCATTCGCCTGAACTACTGTCTGAGCTTTTTGACGTTCCATGAATTTTATGTAGGTTTGATGCAATTGAGATGGGTGAGCCTTTAACCACTCTTCACCGAGCTTTGTATTAATAGTCGCAATCTTATCCATCACTCCAAACAAAGTCTCGTAGTCGTCATTGTCAACGATTCCAATCATGACCTGAGCTCGCAAAATGTCAGCAATGCGGTTGATTTCAGCTTTATTGAATGTTGCAGCTTCTTTTTCATCTGCTTTTAAAAATGCTTCGAGCTCAGGGCCTTCATCTTTTGTAAGTGTTCCAATGTCTCGCCATCCCTCTCTAAAGGATATTTTAATATTCGGATCCAGAAGTACCCTAGCCTTAACTATTGAAGGAAAATGCTGTTGTATATCACGGTAGTCAGCCACTTCGAGAACCCTTTCTCTAAACAAAAGGCCGTTATCAACGTGCTTGATAGATTTCGACATTATGCCTTCATTTATTTGGACATATCCACAACAAAGAGCATTTATAGAAACTAGTAGGGGGTTTGGAGAGGTGGCTAAGCGTGTGGATGCATCCGACAATGGTTCCATGTTTGCCAGGGCTATGTCTCTAACAGCTTTTGGATTCATTAATGTTAGCTGAAAATACATCAGGGCTTCCAACAATTGTAGATCCTTCCATTCCTGTTCGGTAAATCCTTTTGAAGAGATCCCACCATAGGGTTTATTGGTTTTGATTAGCTCGAGTCTTTTATTGAATTCCGCTTGACGTTTTGCAGCTGTGATGTTGATGGGCTGGAGCTGAGCTGGAGGGCCTGCTATGCTCGGAAATTGACTGGAGATTTTTACCATTTGTTGCTGGCGGAATGCAAATAATGGAGAATCCATCTGCTGATGTTGTAAAAACCCAGCTCTATTCCAAGGTGGGCTATTACTGAATAGGCTATTCCATACATTTGGAAGTTCATTAAGAGTTTGCTGGATGTGCCATTTGATCAGCGGGTGCCCATCTTCGATTTTTTTTAATAGCTTAGGCTGCTGTGTTTTTAAATATGTGACTAGTAGGACAAGATTCTCCTGAGCTTTGTAGTCAGAATCTTTTGCGGTGAAGGCTTTGGAAGCTAACTCACTGATGAGTCTTCTCCACCCGTCTACGGATAGTTTCGATGGATTATCTTTTGTTGAAGAGATCGTCCAAAGATTAGCAAGAAAAAGTTTATGATCTTTCAAGATGGAATCTTCTCTTAAATCTCCGCTTGGAATCACACCTGGGAATTTACGGTCGTCCTCATCGGTCAACAACTCACGGTCTAAAAATTTATTAAATTCATTTTCAAAGATGTCTTTGTGTTCTTTAGTTTTTTCCGCGCTTTCTGCAAGTTGATTTCGATGTTGTTTGATTAATTTTTGTAGCTCTTTATCAACACTTGCAGGTACGGGTGCATCAGCAGAAGTAGTTTTGATTGAACTCACTATGGTTTCTAAGTTGGCAAGGCGCTCCGTTGCAGCCTTTATTGTGTTGACGGCGGCTTCAAGATCTTCTTTTACTTTTAATTGAAGTGATATGGCTTCCAAGCCTCCAATTTTTCTTGGTTTCCTTGTTGCCCATGGCTCGAGCGCTTTTGCTACTCTTTGTTGTCTTTTCAAAACGTCTTTTGAGAGAGTTTTTATCGTTTCCATTTGTTTTTTGAGGAATACGGCTTTTTTTTCGGAATCTGTCATTTTTTTGTTAGAAAAGAGTCGTGCGAACCAGGAGGGTTTAATTTTGGCAAGTTCAGCTTGGATCCATCTTTCGGAGTTTGATAGAGCGGGTGTTGCAATGGCCGCTGTGCGTTCTAACGTGGTGGGTGTGCCAGCAGAAGTTGGCTTTGTTTCGCCGAATTCGTATTTTTTTTCTTTTTCTTCAGAAGGTGGGGGGAGGGGGACTGAACTTGGGTGTTCAGGAATTGATGATGGCCTGAGTAATGATGAATCTGAAGAACCTGATGGTGGTGTTGTAGCAGCCATAATATTATTCCTCTTTTTGTCTTTCTGCTATTTATCATTAATTGTTAATTGTATTAACACGTGATATAGCTTAACACAGTTGGGCTAAAACTACAAATAACATAAAACTCCTTTTTCTTTCTTTGTTTTGCAGTGGTGCCGGCCCTCCGGGACGGGGTATGTTGGTTGGTACTTACCCAGGCTTCGCTTACCCCTCCGGGGAGCTTCAGCCTGGGCTATTACGTGAACAGCCCTCCGGGCTGTCTGCAACGATTAACATAAAACTCCTTTTTCTTTCTTTGTTTTGTAGTGGTGCCGGCCCTCCGGGACGGGATGTGTTGTTGGCGCTTACCCAGGCTTCGCTTACCCCTCCGGGGAGCTTCAGCCTGGGCTATTACGTGAACAGGCCCTCCGGGCTGTCTGCAACGATCTTTATTGGATAACAGCCGGCAGATTCAACATAACAAACAACAGAGGTTGCAAACAGCCCGGAGGGCCTGTTCACGTAATAGCCCAGGCTGAAGCCCCCCGGAGGGGTAAGCGAAGCCTGGGTAAGCACCAACCATCACATCCCGTCCCGGAGGGCCGGCACAAACCACAAACCACAACCCCCTTCTACATCTAAGCTGCGTGTTTATCCAATTTGTCTTGTAAAATCTGCACCCTCTCTACTATACGCAAACGCCTCACATCTGCCTCTGGTATCCTCCACAGCTTAGAGTCTTTTAACCTTTCAATTTCCTCTTTATCCTTCTTACTAGGAACTCCCGCTTTAAAAACTCGTGCAAAAAGCTCCTCAAATCGATCCAGAGCATCAAAAATCTCGCCTTGATTGTTAATTTTCACAAAATGGAGCAATGCCCGTAGATCCCTTGTCGTTTTATCATCAGAACGATGAGCAATTAATTCTTCGGCTTGTCTTAAGGATTGCTCAACATGCTTTTTAATTAATTCTCTAATCAGATTCTCTTTACATTGTAAAAAAGGCTCCACAAACGCATAAGATTTGCGATACTCTTCTTCTAATTGTTTTTTCAGTTTCTTTGGAATGTCAATCTTCTCAAAAGATTCTTCTATTAGTCTACACAGTTTTCTAGTTTGTTCAATATCCACATCACTTTGAGACCAATCATATTCAAGTTTTCTTGTGCCATTTTTGATAAACTGCACCACATCACGTTTGTCTGGATCTTCGCCAGCATAGTTCCTCTTCCTCATTGCTTCAAGGAAGTGTTGACTAAAGAAGGGCTCTGGCTTTTTAGTTTTTGGTTCTATCGAGGCCCTGTTTAGAGCCTTCTTGATAATGTTTACTTCTCTTGCGAGTTGGAATTGTGTTCGATAGGGTTCGGGTATCGCTTCCATTGCAGAGAGCAATTCAGCCATTGCCTTATTTGCATTGTCTTGCTCTTTAGCATTTAGAGGATGCTCTGTATCGTGTCCTCTGAGAATGTTTCTAACCGATGCCATCTTTACTAAAAATCCTTTATATTGTGCTATTGCTTCATTGCGTGAATCAATCTCTTTAGTCCTAATGATTTCGCTAAACTCGGGCATTACTTCTTGCAATAGGCTTCTGAGAATCGTGTCGCCTTTGAGTCTATCTCGTAAGAGGGGATCTGCGACGATTTGATTAAGAAAATCCATAGTCATTGCTCGTTCGTCTTCAGATGCTCTACCCCAATCTCTAAGAAATACTACGATAACGTTGAAATCCTTTTCAAAGGCACGAGTTCTCTCTCTTAATTTCCTTAGCCTTGTCATGAATGGAGTTTGTTGCATCTTAGGAAGGGTCGCAATCAACTTTGCAAGTTGTTCTAACGCTGTTGCAGAAGGAATGGGATCGAGTTTGGCAAAGCGCTCCTCAAGTTCTTCCTTAGTGGCAGAAAACCTACGATGCATTTCAATTTTTGCCTCCGAGAGATCTTTGCGTATCTTTTGTATTTGTGTTGATCCATCTTTTTCAGAATAGTTCGAGAGAATATCCTCTGCTTGCTCAAGGCTCTTTGATGAACTTTCAGCAATTAAACTCTCAATCAGCCATTTGTCGCGCTCCCAACTACTCTCTAAGGGCTTTGTCTCAGTCTCCTCTTCGGGCGCCTTGCCTGGTTCGCGGACTTCTGTGCTGCTGACTACATTACGAATGGGGAGCTCATGCAAGGCTTGTTCGATGCGCCACTTGATCAATGGATGACCCTCTTCGATTTTCTTGAGCAATCTGGGTTCTTTTTCTCTGATGTACTCAACCAATGCAACTAGATCTCGCTGCGCCTTAGAAGTAATTGCAGGATCGTTCTCTAAGGTAAAGGCTTGGTAACCTAGCCTGCTGATTAAGTTTCGCCATCCTTCGACAGAGAGTCTTAATAGCTGTTTTTTATCAACTCCAGAAGACCCAAGATCATCCACAAATTTTCGATGTTCCTTCAACAAGGGGTCTTCTTCTTTGGAATCATCTGTTCGAATCTCGCTAGGAGGGGGTATAATACCGAAACGGGTGCCAGTGCCTTCTGCGGATAATGCACGAGTTACAGAGGGCATAAAACCGAGTTGAAAAATCCCTTCTTGCTCAATCGATGTTTTAGTGGGTGCGTTGAGTTGTTTTTGATGCTTTTGAATCAGATTTTGGACCTCTTTATCAACATTAACTTCTGTAGGCACCGTAGACATAACTGTTGGAGTAATTGCAACAAAATGTTCCAAAGTGTGGAGTCGATGAGTGACTGCTTTCAGTGTATTATTAATTTGCGCAAGTTCATTGCTCACATATATTTGAAGATTTAGTGGCTCAAGGGCGTCCATATGCTTAAATGGCTTAATGTTTAGCTGTTTTCTTGTCTGTAAGTTTGTCCATGGGTTCAGGATTTTACTGAGCTTTTGTTGTCTTTTTAGAACGTCTTTGTAAAGTTTAGTGATAGTTTTGAGGTGCTTTTTGATGAATATTGCTTTTTTTTCTGAAGGCGATAGAGTTTTTTTAAAGAAGGTTCGCATAAACCAGGAGGGTTTGATTTTGGCAAGTTCGGCGTCAGCTGCCATTGTGAAGCCTGCGAGGATGGGTGTGGCGATGGTTGTGGTATGGGCGATTGTGGTGATGGTTGAGGGTTGAGTTGTGGAAGGGGTGTGTGTGAGAGGGGGTGGTGTTGTGGGAGATGTTCGTTTTTCTTCGCCTGGGATAGATTGAGGGGTATGTGGAATGTGTGTGGGCGTTGTGTGAGTTGGTCGATGTGGTTGTGGTGCTGAAGTGGACATAGTATTTTCCTCATATATGCCTATCGTCAGGTCGTTGGCCTGAAGATGGTGCCCTGTGTTAAGGCCCGAAGGGCAGGCATTGCACAGCCCAGGCCTTCGCTTCGCTCCGACCTGGGCTGTGAAATGCCTGCCCTTCGGGCCTTAACACAGGGCACCATCTTCAGGCCCGAGGTCTGTCTTTGCTCTTGCTTCTCCTCTCTTCTAACAATTGCAGCCTTTCTTTCATGCGCAGGCGTTTCACTACATCTGCAGGCAGCCCAGCCATGTACGATTGAAGAAGTTTTAAGTCTCCCTCTTCGGGAATCTTAGCTCTATAAGCTTTATTAAAAACATCATTCCAGTTCTTAATATTGTAACTTAAATAATGTCTTTGAACTGAGACTTTTCTAGCGTTGAGCTTCTGTTGAAGTGCTATTATCTCCGGATCTGGTACCTTACCTTTTCGGGAAGATCGTTTCGATAGCATTCTTTCTGCAATAAGCACTTGATCCGCAGTCCCTTCAATTGATTCACTGATTTGTTTTAGATCGTATTTTATTGCTGGCATCAGAATTCTTTTTGATAATTGTTCTTCAGCCTGTCTTAACTCTTTTAATACCTGTTTTGGCTCACCCTCTTCTTTAAGAGCCTTTTCGTATATTGCTATTTCCTTTTGGAGGCCAAATTGCGTTTTATAGGGCTCAGGGATCCTATCTGCATGTGCTTTCATGATCCTGAGATGCTCAACTGCTGATTTTCTCTTGCGTTCCGAAAGAGGTTTATCTTTATTTGATCGATCTACAATAAGATTCCTTAAATTGGTCTTCTCTTCTAGAAATTTGCCATATGCTTCTAAGGCTGCAGCTTGTTGTTTTTCAGTAAAATCATAATAAATCTCTTTCAGATTTAGCACATTATCGCGATCCAATCGATCTATGAGGCCTGGTTCAGATTCTATTCTTTCTCTTATTTCGGGATTATCCCGTATCTGCTGAGTAATAAACTCATTAATGGCTTGTTTTGCTCGCCATGGTGCTTCTGACGGTACGGTATCTAAGTTTCTAAGATCCTCTTTTATTTTGTTTAAAACCAATTCAACGTTACTAGGAGGGGTTGTTGTTGAGGATAGTGTCGGTGCTTCTTCTGCCTTCAACTTACTTTCTTCTGGAGGAGGCGACAAAGGGGGAGAACGAGGAGCTGCAATCGTTCCAGCGCCGCCAGAAACGGGTGCTGATGACGCTAGCGGCATTGGCGTAGCTGTAAGTGTCGAGGCTGTTGAAGTTGTAGAAATTGTAGTACTTGGAGGAGTTGAAGTTGCAGTAGTTGCCGTAGTTGGTGGTATTGGCATGGTTGGCGTTGACATTGTCGTGGTCGTAGGCCGAGGCGTTGCAGATGTAGCTGTTGTCGCCGGTGTTGATGACGACGACGACGATGAAGCCGAAGCCACAGATGCTTTAGCCTTTTTTTCGCGCAAATATCTTACCCTATTCTCTAGACGATCTGCGTCTGTGCTACTTCCTTGGAATCGTTTTATAATACTTTCAAGAACCCCTATTTGTTCTGGGTTGGGGTTAGAAGTATTAGCTTTGTTAAAAGCGGCATCGAATGCATTCATATCTTCGAAGATTTTTTTATGTAATTCGATCTGTGCATTAGTAAGCGCCTCGCGTAGTCTCAGTGTTTTCTCATCCTTATAAGACCGTCGAGCGATAATAGCTTCAGCTGCTCTTAAGGGGCGTATTCCTTCCTGCTTGATTAATGTTTCGAAGGATCCATCAGTTCCTTTTAAGTGGGGTCTAATAGTCCCCTTGACCCTAAGAAATTCTCCTTGTAATTCCTTGATGCGAGCTTTTTCTGTCTTAGAAAAGTCTTTCGACGCAACCGCCTTTTTCAGTGCGCTTTTTACTAGAGCATAAAGTTCATTCAGTTTATCGATATCAATTGTCTCACTGTTAAACCAGCCATCGGCAATCTTCCTTAATCCATTTCGAATGGTGAGGAGTTCTGGAGGCCAACCGCGATCCTCAGCAGAGTGAATGCGGTTCATCTCTGCAAGGAAATCGCGATCCAAGAATGCGCCGATTTCTTTTGTTTTAGATTTTTTTAATTTTGTTTCAGCCTGTTTGGAAACCTTTACAGCTTTTGGAGTGGTACCTGCTACTGGAATTTCGGCCTCTTCATAAGCAGCTGTAAGAGCTTTTATATCCTCTTCTTTAATTCCAAATTGTGTTCTGTATGGCTCGGGAATGTTGTTAAAGGAGTGTGTCATATCATAAAGATATTTCCGAGCCTGTTTTTGCTGTTCTGGTGTGAATTGTTTTGCTGAACCTTTTGCTGCAAGCATCCATCTTAATTGAGACATGTTTGATAGGAATGAGCGATAGTTACTTAACTTATTTGCACGTGCTGTTTTGTTAGTTACCTGCAGCCACGGTGACAATCCGATGGATTTTATCTGATCCATCAGTTTTGGGTCAGATAGTACTTTTTCTTGTACATCAGGACGAGTATTCAGGGCTTCAGTGACCTCACCTTTGATTTTTGACTTTAGTTTTTCTCGTTCTTCTGGGACAGCTGCGCTATATCTTGCGAGATTTGTTTCTATAGTGCTTAACACCTCAGCAAGTGGTTTCGTTCTCCCTTCAGCTTCTTCTTTGCTTTCAGGTTTTGGAGGCCCAAAAAATGGTCGTGCTGTTGCAGGAGCTGCTGGAGGCACGGCAACTGCTTGAGCTGTAGTCGTCGTTCGTGTGCTGCTTAATGAGGTCGGTGCTGTCGTCGATGCGGCTCGAATCTCGGGTCTTTTGAGAGCTGCATTGTATGCTTCTTCCAGTTTTAGCGTGGTTTCATCTTTCGGCGTAGGGCGATGATCTATGAGTTCTTTTGCCTGCATTAATGTAAATTCTGTTCCTTCTCTTATTAATCTAGAGATAAGGGTATCACTAGACTTTAAGAAAGGTTCGATGGACTGCTCGATACTTTCAAGATTCCTTTGCAGTTCCCGTTTTTCTATCTCAGGTATTGCAGGGTCTTCCAAAAGCTTTTTTATTTGAATAATGCGTTCTTTTGTTTCATCAATTTTAATGTTTCTTCGCATCCAATCGGCTTGGATTTTTGCAATGCCCTCTCTGATTAGTGTTTGGGAAGGAACTGTAGGCGCTGGTGGTGGAAGAGGTGCAGTTGCGAATGGAAGAGGTGCAGTTGGTAAAAGCTGCGCTGGACCTTCTGTTACAGTTTCTGGCTCAATAGGAGCTGGTGCGGGAGGAAGAGGTGGGGGCTCCTCTGAGTCAGCTCTTTCTCTAACACCTGGAACAACAACAGTTGGGCCAACATCAACACCAACAACACGACCCGGTTCAGAAGTAGGCTGAGGTGTTGAAGAAAGTGTTGGAGGTTGATCTATCGGTGCAGTACCAGTTGCAGTTGTAGATGGGAATGGAGTTGGTGGGGGTTCAGAAGTTGCGCTTGTTGTAGCTTCTCTTTCGTATTGTGCGTATCGTTCTTTAGCTTTGTCTTCGGGGTAATATCTCTCATAATGAGCTTTTAAGTCAGATTCATAAAGAGATACATCAAAGCCACCCAAAGTTTCTATCTGAAGTTTTAGATATTTCTCGTTAGATTCGATAGCTGTTTTTTTAGTTACCTCGTCTTTTATCACTTCTATTTCTTCAGGAGTAAATAACCCTAATCCAAGTAAATCACTAGATTTATTGTCATAATTCCAATATTCACGAAGTTTGATTAACAAGAGTTCTTGTGTTTGAGTAAGGATCTCTTCTTTACTTCTTGGAGAGCTAATTTTTTCCAATTGATCTAAGACTAATTTATAGTTACGCATCAAGTCAGATGGTGTGCCGTATAACATGGTGGATTGAAAAATTCTAATATTGACTGCTCTTGCCCGTGTTCTAAGTAGGTCTTCGCCGAGGGAGGCAATCTCGTCTTCAGTCCATGGGGGAGGAGGGTTACTTTCGAATTCCTTAGGGGCCCTTTGAATTTGATCTTCGAGCTTTCGAATATTTTCATCCGTTGTCATTTGAGCTTGAAGCAGACGAGCATCTTTAGTTACAACTGTTTGAGTTGTAGGAGGTATTGGCGGTGCCACAGTTGATCTAGGGGCTGCCGCAGGAGGAGGTGTAGTAGTGGCAGCAGGGATTCGGGGTGGTGTTGCAGGGCGAGAACTGCTGCTCGAAGAGGAGGAAGGTGGTGCAGAGGAGGCCGTAGAAAGAGGCGCCAGGCCTTTGGCTTTTCTTAAAGCTTCTAATCTCGAGATTAGGTCGCGTCGTGTTGTTTCAACTGTGGGGTATTCGGAGAGGCTCTTAATGGTCTTTTCGAGGCCTTCCATATCGGCTTTGGCTGGAGTCTCTGCTGTAGAAGCTCTTTCATAATAAGCCTCAAATTGTTTCAGCTCTCGGAAAATGGTTCGTTGTATTTCGCTTTTTGCTGTGTTAAGAAGTCGTTGTAAATTTAGAGTTGTAGGATTGCCATCGCGATGAGCGATAAGTTCCTCTGCCTGTGTTAGGTGTCCATTAATAATTAGTTCTCCGATTTTGTGTTCGTTACTTACACTCTTGTTTACTTTCTGCTTGGTTTTTATGTATGGTTCTATGTCTTTAGTAATTTTTAGTAATTCCTGTTTTATTTTTTCGTTTTCTAATTTGGTCATGTGAGTCTTGCTAAATTCTCTTGTTATTAGAGCTATGAGTTCTTTTGTCTGAGTAACATCAACCCCATTGTGTTCCAAATCATAACGTATTTTTCTTATGCCATTTCTGAGATGTTGTACCTTGGGATCTGGGGCTTTTGGTTCGGCGACCTGCTCTTTTTGCATTGTTTCAGTGAAGGCCGGAGTTGAAACGCGACGCAAAAAGGATTCCAGTGTTTCAGGTTCAGCCCTTCTTGTTTTGGATTCCGTTACTGTAACAGTTGCATTTTCAATAGCTTTGTTAATAATAGCCATTTCTTTAGCAAGACCAAATTGTGTTCTATAGGGTTCGGGTATTCTTGCAACAAAAGAAAGTAGTGATTGTTTGTTCTCGTCCACTACCTTGGTTTCTTTGTAGCTAAGCGGTTTAGATTTGTTTTTTCCTCTGAGAGAATTCCTCGTAGCCGTCATCTGAGCCAAGAAGTTTGTATAGTTTTCTATTGCTTTGCCGTGATCTATCGCATCTTTTTTATTCATCTTCAGGACTATCTCAGGATCTAATACATGGAGCCGATCCATTAGCTCGATATCTGCTCTAATCTTATCTCGTAAGTATGGATGTTGAATGATTCGCTCAATACAGGCTTCCTTTTGAACTTTATAAGATGTTTGTTCTTCAGGTGTTAAGCTTTTCCATCTTACAACAATACCCCCCATTTGTCTTTTTAGGGGTGTAAAACGGGTGTCCAATTCCTCTTTAGAAAGTCGAACTGTCAAATCGCTTCCAGGTATCCCAAACGAAGTCGTTAACGGAATAAAATCAGATGTCGATGGTGGAGGTGCAGCAGTTGCAGTAGTCGTTGAGGCTGGTATTGAAGAAATGCTGGGAGCAGAACCGCTACTCAAAGAAGTGGGCGCTGGAGTCGCTGGTGAGCCTAAGGGAGTTGTTACAGTCGGACTAGGTACTTTTGCTTGTAAGAATTGCAGTCTCTCTTTTAGTTGTAGACGAACTGCATCGGCTTTTGGGATCATTTCGATGATTTTTTCAAGTCGAGATAAGTTTCTGAGGTCAGGATGTGTTTGTGCAGAAGCAATTGCAAAAATCGACTCAAATTCATTCATTCTCTCAAAGATGTCTTGATGCATTTTATTTTTTGCCGCAATGACTTCTTCGCGGAGTTTTCGCGTTTCTGTATTATCTTTACGGTAGGCTATAAACAAATCCGCTTGCCTTAGGCTGCCTACAGTCCTTTCATCTATTAGCTTTCTGATTGCCGCAGATTCTCCGGCAAGAGAACGTTCTAGCTTTGATTCTGTTTCTTCTTTTTTTGGACGAATTGCAGCATTATATGCTGCTGTAAAACTTTTCAAGTCTTCTTCGATTTCAAATTGCCCTCTAAAGGGCTCTGGTATTTGGCTAGCACTCTCTAGGGCTTGGAGATGCAAAGTATCAGCGCTTGATCTCTGTTCAGAAGTCAGTGGTTTTGATCCGTCTTTGTGTGCAAGTATGTGTCTTAATAGGGCCATATCTGATGAGAAACCTTGAAAATTTTTCAACGCTTTTTTTCTTGCGGTTAGGTCTTTTGTATCCATCAATGTACTTAGACCGGGTTCTACCCTTTGCAATTTATCCTTGAGACCAATCTGAGCTCTTATTTTATCTCGCAAATAGGAATACTTAATGATATCATTAATAAATTTTTTAAATTCAGCTCGGTTTCTATCTTGCGTATTAGGATTCGCTTCCCATTGCTTAAGAAGATCTTCTAGCTGGGAAAAAGTTTTATCTAATTCTTCTGTAGTCGTCGGAGCTGACGTCAACATAAACAATGTTTGTGGAATAATTGTACGAGGAGGAGGAGGTGGTGGTGGTGGTCTGGTCGTTGTAGGTGCTGCAGGCCCGGTAACGGGTGTACCTGGACCTGGTGGTGTTGAAGAGAGAGTTGCAGTTGTTTGAGCAGATGGTGGAGCGGCGCCTGTTGAAGGGTGGGAAGAGGGTGGTGCCGAAGATGGCCCTGGACCTGGTGGAGTTGGGCCGCCTGCTGAGGGAGGGCCACTAGGAGGAGCGCCGCCCGGTCCAGGACCGCCGGATGGTGGAGGCGGAGGTGGTGGTGTGCCGCCGCCTGTGGGTGGCGGGGTTGTTGGAGGTGGTTGACTTCGTAGTTTGGATAGCCATTGATTACATTGTTCGGCTTGGTCCATCAATGTTTTTTCTCTCAAGCATTCAATTTCTTCCTTAGTAAATGGCTTTAGCTTGCGACTTGGAACAGCTTCTAAACCTGCAACTGCATTATATGTCCATAGATTTAGAGTGGCGTTTAGTCTGCTTTGTTGCAGGATTCGCATTTGCGTTTCAAGTTCTAGTGGTGTTAATGACCCAGCTAAGTTGTTTAATTGATCCATTGCTGCATTATAATGTGTCATCAAGTATAGAGAGGTTTTTGTCATTTGGAGTCTATAAAATCTGATATTCAGCTGCCTAGCTGCTTTAGCTAGCTCAAGCCCGACTTCATCTTTGCCCAACGAACCAATCCGTTGATCAGTCCATACTTCAAAAAAACCTAGAAACACATCATCACTCATATCACGTTGATCAGAAAATTCCTGCGAATGGGATAATTGCGTTTGGGTTAATATGGGTTTTGACGTTGGAGGAGGTTCTGCAGTAGTAGCAGCGGATGGTGGAGCTGCAGCCGTTGTTGTTGCTGTTGTTGCCGCAGGCTCGGTAACGGGCGTGCCTGGACCGGGTGGTGTTGAAGAGAGCGTTGGTATTGTAGGAGTGACGCGTGGTGTGGCTTGAGGTGGTTCCGCAGTAGCAGTAGCTGCTGTGGATGGGGCTGGAGCTGTTGTTGCTGCGCGTGGAGAAGTGCTCGACAATGAAGGTGTAGTAGTAGGAAGTGTTGGTGGCAACGAAGGAGTCGTTTTCATTTTTGCTTCTAGCCACCTTTTCATCCCTATTAGACGATCTTTATGTGTAGGTGTACCTGGAAACCTATCAATCATCTTTTGTAGACGATCTATATCATATACTTGATCTGGTTTTAGCTTTCTAGTGAAGGCAGTATCAAAACGTAATTCAAATTCTTCTACATCTGCAAAAATCTTGCCTAGTAGCTGGATCTTTGCAGTATTGAGTTTTTTACGCAGGTCTAATGTGGTTTGATCTTGATAAGAATAATCAGACATTAAAGTTTCAGCACTTTTCAGTGATTCTACTGTACCTTGTTTTATCAAAGGATCTATGGCACTAGGATCTGCTGTTTTATAGGTTTGCTTTACCTTACTCAATTCAGCTTCACATCCTTTTAGGAAGGCCGCGGCTTCTTCTTTTATGCCGAATTCGGTCTTATAGGGCTCTGGTATTGTATCAAGTGTTTTTTCCATTAGATTATTATGATAATTTGCTTCTTTTCTCTCTACTTGATTATTTATGATTCTACCCATCATCATAGTTCTATAAGTTAATATGGATTGATATGATTCCAAAGCCTCCTTACGCGCTTCGGAGTCATAAGTTCTTAAAGTTTTTAGCGTCTCTGGAGCATAAGTTTGTAGTTTATTTAAGAGCTCTATATCTGCTCTGATTTTTTGTCGTGCATAGGGATGCCTTAGGAGTGTAGTATAGATGAATGTCTGTATTGCAATTTGGTCTTCTGGTGATATCGATTTCCATCTATCGAGGTTATGTTCTATTTCTCTGAAAACTTGGTTGACGGATTTTTCTCCGGCCCGGGCACTTAATAAATTACTAACATCACCTAAGTGGTCATTCCAAAATCTTAGACTTTTTGAATCATAGTCAGATAAAGTTTCAGCTGTCGTGGTAGTAACCGGGGAACGCGGTTGTAATACGTAAGGTGGGGGGCGAACATTATAACTTCTGGCTTGTCTTATCAAAGAAGGGTCTTCCAAACTATTAATCTCTTCTTCAGTCCACAAAGCAAGCTTAGAAGTTGCCATTTTTTCTAACGTTGCAGCCTCACCACTTGCCCAAAGTTTTTCTGTTGCCTTTAATCTTGCAATTTGGAGTTTTTTGAATTCTAATTTGAAGTCACTATCTGACAATAATTCTTTTAATATCTTCAATTCACCGTTTGCATACTTCAAATAAGTAGTCAAATAATAGGGGTCGGTTTCAATCTGCGTTCTAAGAGTAGAAAGGGCTGTTTTAGCTTTATCCCTTGCTTCTTGTTGAGCTTTAGTAAGAGTAAGGGCTGGAGTGGTTGAGCTTTTTGGGCCTGCTCCAAAAGGAGCGCTGATTGTTGCGCTAGCCTGAGTTGTGGTAGTTGTTGTTGTCGCAGAGGGTGGAGCGCCACCTGTTGAGGGCGGTGGGGAAGAGGGTGGTGCCGCAGGAGTGCGTGGCGAAGAAGTAGATGGGGCTGGTCCTGGACCTGAAGGAGGTGCGCCGCCTGCGCCAGATGGTGGTGGAGGACCACCTGCGCCTGGACCAGAGCCTGGCGGTGGTGTGCTGCCGCCTGCGGGTGGCGTAGTTGCTGGTTTACCGAATTTCTCCTGTAGAATGTCATTCCTCACGACTAGGCCGCGTCGACCCTTAAAGGGTTCTGGGACCTGGCCGACCCTCTGCTTAAGTTCGTTAAGTTCTGTAGGATTAAGGGCTTCTTTGGAAGATTTTGCAACCAATTTTTCAAATTCATCTAAGCTTTTGAAAATGTTACTATATCTTTTTATTTTCTCACTTTTAAGATGGCTTAATAAAGCCGTTTTGTTTGCGTTATTAGGAAGTAATGCAATTAGTCTTTCTGCCTTTTCATAGCTTTCCAATTTCTGATCAAATATTAGCTTATTTAATTTTTGACGAGTGATGGGTTCTTCAGGAGCAGGACGTTCTTCAGCTTTTCCTTCCCTCTCTCCTGCTGTTTTCAGCTTTAGTTCTTCTTCGATTGCTAGGAGCCCGCTATAAGAAATCAAATCCGGTGCTAATTTATTATTTAAGAATTTTCCATAGCCATCTAAGGCAATTTTACGTTGGCGCGTATCTGCAGCTTGTATTGAGTTACGAAGATGTGGATTGATTTCCTGTAATTGATCCATGAGTCCCATGTCAGATCTCATCCTATCTCTTAAATAAGGATTTTCCACGAACAGATTTTGATAATAAGCTACAAAATCGCGGTCAATTGCTCGCTGGGCTTCTCCTGGGACTGTTTCTTTGCGTAGCCTAATTGCTTGTTGTAATAGAGCAAACGCTCGTTCACAACTTTCTGGGGTATTCGTTTTAAGTAGTCCTGTTAAAGGCTCAAAAATGGACAATAGCGTTGGAGGAACGGGAGGAATCACTGGTGGCGGTGGTGGTGCAGCTCCGACAGGGGTTGTCGTAGCTGTTGTCGTAGTCGTGGTCGTAGGAGCTGCAGTGGGTCTGAGGGGAGGTGGTGCAAAAGTGGCTGTAGTTGGTGCTGTAGTAGTGGTTGGGGTCGTCAGTGGCTGCAGCGGCAATCTCGTTCCCTCCGCTGGTGATGTGAGAGGAGGTCCAAATGGACTAGTTGTGAAGGCGGTGCTCGATAGGGGCCTTGTTGCACTAGGAGTTGAGGACAGACTTGTTGGTGAAGATATTGGTCCGGTGATCGGTGGAACGCCAGCTCTTTCCCTTATGAGTTTTAACCTAGCATCGAGACCACGTTGATCAACAAAAGATGGATTGGCAGCACTTATGATACCTACTAATTCTTCGAGACTTTTAGTAGCAATTGGATCAATAGTCGGACTTAAGTAAGCCTTTGCAAAGACTCTTTCAAATTCGTCCAAGGCATCAAAAACTTTGGCATGTATTTGTTGTTTTGCGCCAATAAGCAGACCCGTGAGTTGATCTCTATCACGCTCTGATAGGATGCGATGAGTAATGAGGTACTCTGCTCGACTTAAGCTATCTAGACCCCTTCCTGCTGTTATAAAGGCTCTTATAGCCGTTGTTTCGATAGCTGTCGCCGCAGACATTTTGGGAGCTTCGCCTTTAAAGTTCATTAGCTCAGAAATCTTTGTTAATTCGTCGGGAATTCCGTACTGTAGTTGATAAGGTTGGGCAGCACCACCTACCACGCCTTCTACGCTAAGCATTTCAGCTTTTATTTTACCGACCTCTGCGCCGATCTCTTCTCTTTTAGTTTGTTTAAAATATCTTCTGTTAAGATGAAATTTTAAATTAACTATGCATTTTAAGTATTGGCCAAATGTAGCTTTGACCAGATCATCTTTTTTTAGCATTTGGTCGTTTGAACCTGGTGCTATTACTAGCAATGGACCAATCAGGCCAACATTCCTTCTCATCGCATCTCGTAAGTTTATGTCGGAATGTTGAATGATTTTACCGATATGTTGTCTCAATTCCTTTTGGATTTTTTCTCGCTCCTCTGAATTTGATCCTTCCCATATGGCAATAGCTTCCTCCAGATAAGGCAATGCACTGTTGAGATTGTCCAAAGAAGGACTTTCGCCTTTCAACGATCCCTCCAAAGACTTCAAAATGGCCCCCAAAGGACGCAAAGTAGGAGGTCTACGTGGTGGCGTTAAAGTAGTCGATGAGGTAATAGGTGCTGTAGTAGCAGAAGTGGTCGCAGTTGTAAATCGCAGTGTTTCAATGAGGGGTTTGTTCAGCTCTTGCAATGCGGGATGTTTGTGCCAGATTGCCTCTAACTCAAATAGGATAGAGTCAAAACCTTTTGAATTGTCCGGAATCTTCAACAACAAATCACTTGCGCGCTCTTTTGCTTTCTCTATGTCTGCAGGAACTTGGCTTTGAAGTGTCTCAGCAGCAAGTTTTCGCAGTCTTGCCATTTCTTCGATTGGGTCAAGTTGTAAGCTAGGATTCCGTTTCCACAGTTCCATTAATTGAGGTGCAATTTCGGGAAATCGTTGCGGCTCTGTTTGAATCTGATCTAGGAGATTTACTACGGAAGGTAGTCCAGGAAGCGGAGGTGGTGGAGCTTCGCCCGTAGATGGTGTGGTTGTTGTTGCGCTCATCGCATTGAATTTTTTTATTATAAATTCACGTCTGCCCATGAGATTGCGTTGTTTTGCAACAGCCCCTAGAGAGCTGTAGGTCCGATTGAGTGTATCTAATACGCTCTGGTCAGGTGTTGACGCCTTGCAGCCCCTTGCAAAAGCCTCCTCAAATTCATCCAATTGACTGAAGATAGCCTTATGTTTTGCAGTCGTTGTGTCAACAAAAGATGATCGTTGAAGATCTCTTGCTCCGTACTTTACTTCAATCTCATCAGCCCTAAATTGTGATCGATATGGTTCTGCTATGGCATCTATCGCATCAGCGGAAAAAGTTAAATAGAGTCTATATCCCCTAAGGGCTACCTCGCGTTCCGTATTATCGGCCTTCGTCATCAGTATTTGTAGATTTGGTTGAATTTGAAGCAATTGAGACATGAGGATTGGATCAGACCTCATCTGATCGCGTAAGTAAGGTTGGAAATTCAACGAAGAGATAAATCCCTCTATTTGTGCTGCGATTGCTGCTTTTTCTGTTACATTGCTAGTTCTATCCCATATTTGAACGCATTGTTTCAATATGGAGAATGCCTTATCGGCCTTTGTTTGAGTGATATCTATAAAAAGACCTTGATCTTTTGTAGATTTTATCAATCCTGGTACCGAAGGTAGTCCAGGAAGCGGGGGTTGCGTAGCTACACGAGATGCTGCTGTGGCAGTTGTTGTTGTAGTTGTGGGGGGGCCTGATGTGCCGGGGCTGCCTGTTGGGAGCGGTGGAGGAGGAGGTGGTGGTGGCGGTGTGCCGCGGCCTGTTGGTGGTTGCGGAGTTGTTGGAGGTTGTGATCTATATTTGTGGATTATCGATTCTAATCGAGTGTTAATGTTACGTAGCGTTATATGTGGCTCTGGAATACTCCTTGCTATCTCGATAAGTTTTGTCAAGAGGCCTTCATCTATAGTGGGAGCTTGGTAAGCTTGTGCGAACAAAAGCTCAAATCTATCTAAGTTAAAAAAGATTCTCTCATGCATCTCAAGTTTTGCTTCAATCAGCTTCTCCGAAAGCTCCTTCCTTAACTTATCATCCATTAAAGTATGAGTAATTTGAAACTCTGCATGGCTTAAGCTTCCTGGGGTCCCAGATTTTATTAATGCGTGAATATCACTTACTGTAGTATCGCTGAATATGAGCAGCGGTTCGGGATGCATTACTAACGATTGAGTTGATAGAATCTGATTCAATTCATCGTCAAGTCCGAATTGTGCACTATAGGGCTGAGTTATGAGGGCTTGACTTCTCAATAGCGCCTGTTGTGCCTTTATCGGGCTTTCAAAGGGGTTTTCTCGTACAGGGGGGGCAAGTACGAAGGCGCGGCTTTGGGCTTGTAGAGATTTTAAGTTAACAAGTATCTGTAATAATGTTCCATATTGTATCAATATTTGTTCCCGTTCGATATTGTCTTTCTTATTCATAGCTTCGATGCGATCTGGTGCTATTTTTATCAGAGGAAGAAGGAGAAACAGATTGCTTCTTATCGCATCTCGTACATCGAGGGTGGAATGTTCAATGTATGTGTCGATGAATCCAATTAATTCAGTTTTGACTCCGTTTTTCTGTGTTCCTGGTGTAAGTTTATCCCATAAATTGATAGCCTCTGTTAATGCTATAAACACATTTGTGAAGTTCTTTTTAAGGGTTTCGGTATTCTGAAGGTTTTTTCTTAGATATTCTAGTTGAGTTGTTAACGTGGCTGGTACTGCAGCAGCTGCGGCCGCAGAAGTAGCTGCAGCAGCTCCTGAAGGAGCTGTTGGGCCTCCTCCTCTTTTGCTGTCGCCTTGTGTTTTTGCAATTGCATCAGCGGCCTGTTTTCTGAGTTGAGCTATTATTGCTTTAGGATCACCTTCAGGGGGAGAAAATTGCTCCCAATTCTGTTCAAGATCAAGAATAATCTCATCAATTCGTTCCGGATGTTCTGAAAGTTCAGCAAATAAAGCACTGTCTGCGTTTCGTGCAATGGGCTGCATTTCTTCCTTTTGAACTTTAATCGCTTCTTCAACTGTTTCTTTAAGATCTTCAATCAATTGATCAGATTCTTTTGCTCGAAATTTTCTGTAAAGTAATATTAATTCGTTTGTAATGTCCCGATTAGTCGGATCTTTCATCATTCTTTGCAATAGTAACGACTCATTTTGTTGAACGGCTTGCTCAATCAATTTGGGGTCGCCAAGTTCTCTAATTTCGCTTTCAGTCCAAGTTGCAAGTCTTTGTTTTGGTTGTTTTTCTAACTCAGAATCGATGCCCTTTTGCATGAGTTTTGCAGTGGCTTCAAGTCTGTATATTTGCACTTCTTGTCTTAATTGCGCATAATCTTGTGCGCTTAAAGATCCTTTAGGAATTTTTCCCAATTCCACCATTGCGGCTCTGTAATAAGGCATCACCTGTGCCGGGTCTGATGTCATGAATCTTGTATAGTATCTTATATTAACCAATCTTGCGTTCCTCGCTAACTCATCATTGCCCCAATATTCTATGTCCTTGTCTTGCAGTAATACTTCCGATAAATTTACCCCCAGTTTGGAGAATTCTTTATCAGACATTGTGAGTAATGAGTTGAGTTTTTCTGTAATGGGAGCAAGCTCTGCTTCGGTGGCTTTCGGAGCTACTTTTGGTGCACCGGATTGTTCAGTAATCTCCTTTCGAATCTTAGATAGGTGCTGCATCCATACTGCTCGTCTGGCTAATGCAGCCTTCCCAACTATGGGAAGGCGATTCATTGCATTCAAAGCTTTCTCAAGTTCTTGGAGTTCTTGAATTGGAGTTGCCCCGAAGCTTTTCAAATATCTTTGCATTTTAGGTTGCAGCTCGCGCATCGCTAGTTCCATGTCGGCATTAGCCTTCAGATCTGCTCTAAAGGTCATAATAGTAAAGTATTCTTGTTGAACAGAGCCTTCTTCAGAATAATATTTGCTAAGGGCTGCTGGAGTTAACAAACTGCCGAGTTTGGATTGTAATTGAGAGATATCTGCCATGATGGAGGTTAACAGTACTGGCTGTCGATCGTATGTTCCCAACAATACTGCAAGTTGCATCGCCTCTATAAGTTCGATCACTTGCGCTGGTTTTAGACCTTTTATTTCTCGTAGCTGACCGGGGGCAAGACACTGCTGTAACAGCTGATCTTGCTCAGGCGTAAGGCGTCCCAGGCGGCTTTGTGCTATCTGTTCCCAAACAAATGCATCAAAGTTTGTAACGACCGTTTTTATATGAGGTAGATTTGTTGCTAGTGATGGTAAATCTTTCTGAACTGCAGGCTTGTTAATTATTAAATGTGCTTTGTCTGTCTTTCTGATAAAATCCAATAAAAGCTGTTTATTAGTATTATTGTTAGGATTGCGGTTATTTGCTTCTATGGCGTTATCCAGAGCACTTAAAGCCAAATAGGCAGCTCCGGCAGCTGCATAAGCCGGATGACTCTCGCTATCTGCACCATCTACTAATCTTTCGGCTTGCTCCGCAATGATTTTGTTTTTTCTAATATTTTGATAAATAGCTACATCTTCGCTGAAATCTTGTCGATTTCCAAAAGATAACGCAGCTTCAATATAGTCAATCGTTTTAGGAGTGGCAGGCCCTTGTATGTTTGCTCTACTAGCAAGTATACCGAGAAGCTGATCGTCGGTTAGAGATCTGGGCTTTTGTGCCATTACCTCTGCTGTTCTCTTTGCATCACTAACACCTACGTGAGCAGCAATCTCGCCTTTGGTCTCCCTTTCAACTTTAACATCAACTCCAACACCTATTCCTGCATCAGTTAATGATGTATGTATTTGCCCTAATCTTGTTTTGTTGATCCTACTCAACTCCTCAACTGCGAAATTTACTGCATTAAATTGCAACTCGATTTCCGCAGGATTCCAGCCCAGGGGTAGTCGTTTTCTTTGCTCAAGAATTTCTCGCATTGCCCTCAACTCAGCTTTCTCTGATTCGTCAAATCGTAGCAGTTGTGCTTCCCGGCGTCCTACGTCACCAATGTTAACTATTGCCACAAGACGATCCTGAAGGGCTAACTGTTTTGGATTCAAATGCAACAATCGATTGTAGTTAATAATTTCCATTGCCTCTTGATAGCTTGGGTCATTAACGCGTTCATTTTGTGAAAGATTTTGAATTTTAATTTCCAGGGCAGTAAGAGCTTCTCTTGTATGAGAATCGAGTCGTCCAATGGTATGGTTGCGAATAGCTCTTTCGAGATTTGTGAAAATGGTGAACTCTCTGACGCCAGGAGTTTTTGAAGGATCCATTTGTTTGACAAAATTACCCGTTTTATCTAATAAGCTATAAATTTCTGGATGTTTCTTGGTCAGTTGTTCCCACAGCTTTGGATGGGCCTTCTGTAAATATCGAGCAAACTTAATTCCGTCAGAAGTCACTGATAGTTTTGCGAGTTCCTCATCTTGCTCTTTGTCTTCTAATATAACAGCAGCTTTCAGCTCATCTTCTCTTGTAGGTGCGACTGCCGTCTCTTTGGGCACAGAAGGAGCTGAAAGGGTTCTTGTGACTGACGAAAGATCACTTATCAATAGACGCTCAAGAATGTTAAATGTCACAGCTACATTTTCAGTGGGTTGTGCAATAGTGCTGGCCAGAGGAAGAGATGCTGCTGTAGGAGTGACATAGTCCCTCGCCGAAGCTTCAATTTTTTCCAGTTCTTCCCGGGCTTTTGTAGACAATTTATCTCGTTCTTCTAGTGTAGGAGGTTTAGCTAATGCAGATAAGAGATCTTGATGTGCACTAAAGCGTTTTTCTGCTTCAGACATCTCTTTAAGTTCTTTTGAGGAATATAGTAATATCTCCAGTTCTTGCAACCACTTTTCTTTTCGTTGTGCAGCATCTTGAGTAATATTATTGAAGTCTTTTGGAGTAGCCGTTGGCATCGTGATAGGAAGACCTCCAAAGTCTTCAGCCTGTAAGACTGCTGCTGCTCCTGTGACCAATCTTTCAGGGAGGGCTCTAAGTTGAGCTATCTCGCTTGGTTTCAAAGATTGTGGATTTGTCTGGTATCTTCGTACTAGGGGTTGATTTTCTCTCATGAAAATTTCAAGATATGCACTGTTGGCAACCTTTTGATTTTCCTTCAAGAACTCTTGAAATCTGAGTCCTATTCCAGCTCCTTGGGCGTCTGTTATTATTCGTCCTTTCCACGCAATAGCTTTGTCTTCTAACTGGCGAATATCAGCTAACACCGCAGTGAGTAGCTCTGGTGGTTCATTATATATCCCAAGCAAGACACCTGTTTTCAGTGTGTTCAAGATTTTAATCACTGGTACTGAGGAATTTTTTAGGGCAGTCACTTTACTCAAATCTCGGATTGTACCAAGTTTTTCATCTTTGCATTTTGCAAATAGTTCCTGCTGTTCTATTGAAAGCCTCCCCAGTCCATGTTGAGCCACAGCCACATTGATGGTATTCTCAAGGTTTTCAATGTCCTGTACTAATTCTTTAAACGCTTCAGCGGAATTTTTTGCTTTCATTTGTTCTTCATATGTAGGAAACGTCCTAAGGTGGTTTACTTGGCTGAAAGCTAGAAGAGTTTCTGCTAGAAGCGGTGAAATATCAGCATTGGGATCTCTATTATGTTGTGCTATAGCCTTGTCCATTGCATCTAGAGCTTTGTAAGTCCACCCGGCAGCGCGACCAAAAAAAGTCCCATGACCTATTAATATCCCCAATGGTTCTTCAACAGGATGTGTTCCTCCTGCTGTTCTTCGGTTTTCGAAGGCTCTAGGGTTATTTCTACGAACAAATTGAGCCACTCTAATGGCTTCTAAATTTATGTCCTCCTCATCTGCCTGTTTTCGTTTCTGTTTCTCGTAATAGAGAAAATCAGCTCCCTTGATTTGGCCTTCCGTTTGTGGACCTTTAGGCGCTTCCGCATGACTACCGGAAAGAAGCGGCTGCAACTCACTACGCATAGCTTCGAGTTTATCCTGAATCAATCGATCTTCCCAATTTCCTAGACCGGCAGATACACGGAAGTTGATTAGGTCCTCCAATGATTCAAAATCACGAGTATTACTATTAAGAAAGATGCCTAACATTTCAACTTGTATCGGATCACTAGGATCTGTGTTCTTTATTTGATTAAGTACACGCTCCTGAGAGGGTGAGAAATGCCATAATTGATATCGAGTTCCAATATCAAGTACCTCTTGATTCATTTCAGAAGACTCTCGTAAGTACTCTGCAGGTGGTCGTGTACGAAGGGTCTCTAAGGCAAGAGATTGTTGTTTTATAGCCTTTCGAGTGAGTGTATTTGCTTGACCAAGAACGGAGAGTTTCGCTCCTTCGGAAAGATACATCGACATCAAAAATTTATGGGCTTTCAATCTGTCTTCCGTGGATCCACGGTCTAACATTTGATTACAAACATCTTCTAACATTGAGAACAAGGATTTATCTTTTTGCATCATTTCGCTCCACAGTTCTGGACTGTGCTTTTTCAATTTTAGAGCAAAATCAACAGCCTCAAAAGTAACTCTGGCTTGTTCGAGTTTCTCTTCGGGGGCCTCAACTTTTCCACGCTTGCTTTCTCTTTCTGCAGCACCGAGCGCTGTTGGTGGTTTTGCCGTTAAAGGCTTTACTGCTTGCAGCTCTTCGTCAAGAAGCTTTGCGAGGACATTGAGCATAACCGATGGTTCTGCGATTACTTCATCAGGCCTTGCTACCGAGAATTTATAGGTGCTGCGGTTTTCAACAATTCCTCGAGCCTGTTTAAAGGCAGTATCTTCAGTGGGAGTGAACCTAACTTGAATTCTAATCCCTTTACCTGCGTGATCTCCTGTAGAAAGGCGTGATTGCAGTTCTTCCAGAATGCTTGCCATTCCGAGATTGCGTTCTACTTCAGTAGGTTCATTTCCTGGAGGCTTTGGAATGCTGTAGTCTTCGTAGTTGCGTTTGACACCTTGGCGGAACATATTCCAGCTAAGCAATAGGAGGAGGCGTTTTATTTGGGGATCATTGCTTAGCGCTTCGGTTACGGAAGCTGGAGGAATTCCAACTGGAATTGAAATGTCAAATTCAGGTTGCCTTAAGATGTCTTCAAAGGCTCTGCGTTCGGGGGATTGCTTAGGATCACTCAACGGTTTATATTTGACTCTCGTAGCCGCTGCTGCTGCAACAGTAGTTGTAGCTGGGGCTTTTGGAGTATAATGTTCTAAGATTTTATCAACTGTTGCCAGATCAGTTTTGAGGAATTGTAATATCTCGGAGTAAATCGGATTGCCTCCCGCAGGCTTACTAGCTTCAGTTTTTGCATTTTTTTCATATTCCAAATAGAAATATTTTCTTTCATTTTCGATATCCCCAGCGTATATTTCTTCTTGTTCCTTTGAGAGTTTGTTATCCGTGGCTTTTTCTATTGCACTTTCTCGTATAGCAACCGTTGGGGTGATAAGACTAATAAGATCATGTCGTAATCTCTTCATGAGTCTAAGATTTGCAGAAGCCTTATCTTTATCCATTGGGATTTTACTATATGCAGTTTCATAATCAGTCTTGGCAACTAAAAGTCTTTTGCACAATGCATTGATTTCTGTAGCTCGGACTACAGTAACATCCACGTGTAGAGGTCTAGCTTCTGCACGTGCCGGAGCTGCTTCAGGTCTTGCTCCAACTTTTGGAACAACAGCTGCACCAACTGATGGAGGCGCGATCCCTGCTCCTGCCCCTCCGACACCCGTTGCTGTACCAACTGGAGGAGGTGGGGCTCCAGTTTCTGGAACGGGGACAACTACAGCTGCAGCGACGCTTGCAGCGCCAGCTGTTTCGAGTTTTAATTCAACACGTAGTTCTTCAGCTGTGACAGGTTTGGTTTCCACACCAGTTGTTACGCGTGTTAATTCAATATGTACTGGTTGTTCTGGAGCTACTGCCACTGGTTCTGGTCTTAATTTCTTGATATTTGCGACATCTTGTAGCATCTTACTAAATTCAGGTTCGGCCAGAATGCTTCCGATCATGTGTCTGAATCGAGGGGACTTTGCGAGAGCTTTAATTTGGCTGGCAACATGGGGATGTCCATTCTGGATTGCATCTTCGCATTTTTGAGTTATTACTAGTCGAAATTGCCCTTTGAGAGCCGAAGGGACAATATTTTTATTAGGTGTAATTTGATCTAGATCTCTCTCCCTTGGTTCGCGAGCAATAAGATCATACCAGACATCAGGTATACTATAAGTCGCTTGTTCAATACGCCATTTAACGATATGGTCCTTAGTGTCTAAAATAGAAGTAATACGTTGCGGATCAATTGATTTGAGGGTCATCATTAAAATGACAAACCGTTCTTTTGCTTTTGTATTTTCTCGAGTAAATGCTTGATGTCCAAGCGTTCTAATAAGTTTTCTGAAAGCATTGATATCGCCAAGTGTGTTAAGTTGTGATTTGACGCTTATTTTTCCATCTACTAAATCTCGCAAGAATGTTTCTTCTTTTTCTGAGAGCCTAGGTGTGATTGGAGGTGTGGCTAAAGCTTCTTTAGCCGCACGTTTAATACCTTTTTTGTCGGGTATTTTATCACCTTTTTCGTCGGGCATATTCGGGTATCGTATGCTTAATTCCTTCTTCTTAGTTTCTTCAAGCTCGGTTTCATATACAGTCTTTGCCTTTGCGATATTTTCTCTAAGTTTAATGACATTATCTGCAAGTTCTTCTCGTTGCTTTCCAAAGATGCCGATGAGTTGTGAATTACCTTCCATCAATTGAGCGAGATGGGCCAATTTTGCTTCTGTTTCTTCAGCAACTTTTGTGACATCCGCAAATTCTCGTTGTAGAGTTTGTGTAATCCCTTTTTCATCATTTAAAGTGATTTTTTCGAGGACGCTTGGATTTCCATAACGGTCCGTCAGTCCGGCGAGGGCCATACCTTTTTTTGTGGCGGCATTCAGCCGTTCCAATGTTAATTTCGAAGTATTGCGTATGATATCTAACTGATTTTTGACGAAAATCTTACGTTTTTCGCTCCATTTCTCAACGGCATTGAGGGCCCTTTCGTTATAAAGCCACCGTGTAAACCGTTGTTGGAGAGAATATTTTGGCTTAGTTTTTGCAAACTCATGCTGCATCAATTGATTAATTGTTTTTTGTGTTTCTATTGAAATGCGTGCTGCTTGTGCGATGGGTGCAGTGGCGACTGCAGCGACAGCTGTTGCAACCACGATGACTGGAGGAGAGGAAGGAGGGGCTGCTGGGGGGCTGACGGCTGTTTCGGCAGGTGGAGGTAAAGGAGTAAGTGGGGTTAGATGGGGGCCTTCATGAAAAAAAGATGGGAGTCCTGATGTACCTGATGCCATAACTTACCTCTTATAAAAAGGTTTATTGTTGAGGCTGTCGAAGTTCTTTTCAGAGTATTCCATGAGGCGTATTGCGTTTTAGCCTACATTATTGTTTTGTTATTTTGGGGTCTGGCTGTGAGAATTGGGGTCTGGCTTGTGATTTGTAATTTGGGCTGCAACAGAGTTTAAATATAAAGGTTGCCCAAATTGCAAATCGCATGCCTGAACCCTATTCTCACTACGCTTTTTACCAATTCTCACCTCGCTTTAACCTATTCTCACTCAACACACTCTAAACGCCTGAACCGGTGTTTCTAATCTGTTTTGGAAATTGGGTTCAGGCATGCGATTTGCAATTTGAGGCCTCTTTTTCGTAGAACCTCTGTTCCACCTCAAATTACAAATCACAAGCCAGACCCCAATTTCCCAAGAGTGCCGGCCCTCCGGGACGGGGTATGTCGTGTGGTGCTAACCCAGGCTTTGCTAACCCCTCCGGGGAGCTTCAGCCTGGGCTATTACGTAAACAGCCCTCCGGGCAGTGTGAAAAGTGATTCTCAGACAAAAGCTCCTGCATACAGCCCGGAGGGTCTGTTCACGTAATAGCCCGGGCTGAAGCTCCCCGGAGGGGTTAGCGAAGCCTGGGTACACTAAAAAAACCATCCCGCCCCGGAGGGCCGGCACTCTTGGAAAATTGGGTTCAGGCATGCGATTTGCAATTTGAGGCCTCTTTTTCGTAGAACCTCTGTTCCACCTCAAATTACAAATCACAAGCCAGACCCCAATTTTCCAAGAGTGCCGGCCCTCCGGGACGGGGTGTGTTGTGTGGCGCTAACCCAGGCTTCGCTAACCCCTCCGGGGAGCTTCAGCCTGGGCTATTACGTAAACAGCCCTCCGGGCAATGTGAAAAGTGATTCTCAGACAAAAGCTCCTGCATACAGCCCGGAGGGTCTGTTTACGTAATAGCCCAGGCTGAAGCTCCCCGGAGGGGTTAGCGAAGCCTGGGTACACTAAAAAACCATTCCGTCCCGGAGGGCCGGCACCAGCGCTATGGAAACACCACGTCGTCTAGTTTGAATCCTTGAGCTTTCATTCTCGCAATTTCTTCTAGCATTATTCGTTCTCTGTTTTCGATAGCGAATTTATCATCCCTAACGCGTGAGATATCATGTGGATTGGTATGGCGTAACTGGTGGTGTAATATCTGCCTCATAGATCAAAATTTCACCACCCAATTCCGGCCCTAAATCCCGGCTGACAAGTCCGAGTATTGCTGCGCTTTGGGAAATATCAAACCCTTCGCTACCTTTTTTTTGTAGCTCACTTTTTGTTTGATTCCTTAGGTCCAGATATTCATTCGAAGCATCAGTTTTGTCTTGTCCAGCTGGTGACCTGGTAATACGCGCTAATATCTCATCCATGCTAGCTTTTTGCGTAGTTGCCCATACTTTAAGGCGTTGCTCTTCGGCCGTTTTCATTGCTTCCAGACGAGCGATTCCCCATTGGGTGGCCATTGCACTTGCTTCTGAGGCTCCAGAGGATAGAAATTCCTTAAAAGATCTGATGGCAGTGGGTATTAAATTCGGGTTGGCTTTGATGTTCGCTTCAATTTTAGGCCAGTTCTTTTCATCGATGGCTCGTGCTGCCGCTTCTGTGGCGGCGTCAGCTGTCGAAGGAGCTGTTGTAGGAGGAGAAGTTGGCGCCCTAACAAGAGTGTTGCCCTCTAAATCAAATCCGAGAATATTGAGGCTTGGGATTACATCAAATCCCATTTCATGGTAGAAATTCAGTTCCGCTAAAGCGTTTTGTTTCAGGGCTTCAAATTCTCTTGTTCGTTCTTCTAGCTCTTTCTCATCTGCCCGACCGCTATTTGCGACAAACCAATCCGTCCAAGCCTTGACGGATTGTGCTGCTTTTATTAATTGTCCTTCTCGAGCCTCCTTAGTTTCGCCTATAGCGTTGCCCTCTAAATCAAATCCAAGAATTTCAAGGCTCGGTTGTATATTAAATCCTGCTGCGCCAATGCGCCTCAGATCTTCCAGGACCTGTTGTCTTTGTTGTTTATAGGCTGTCCTGAGATCAGCTTGCATTTTTCCATCCTTCTCAATACTGATAGCCTTTATTTTGGCGTCAAACTCAGCCTTATGTACTTCTGCAGTTGGTATTAAACTACTTTCCAGCTTCTTTTTCTTTGCTTTCAGAGTATCGATTGTTTGTTGTAATATAGCTATCATTGATTCGTCAGCAGTTTCGCCATAACTAGTTCTCATTTTTTCTAAATCCAGTATTCGTTTGGGTATGATGTCGGGGTTTGTGTTTGTTTCTAGAATAGTCTTATTATAATATTCGGTCATCTGTGCTGGGGATCCAGGTCTAAATGAAAGCACAGCGGATGCTCTTGTCGGAGCGGCTCTCGCGGGTTCGAGACCAAGTCCAGGGGTTAATTCCGGCTTCCCTTTTGTTTTTCTTTCAAATTCGCTTGCCGGCTCTGAGGTCGGCCTATGGACTGTACCTGGCATCCGAGGTGGCGCCATTGCAGTTACTGGCGGCTGCGTAGGCAACGGTGGCGATGTAGCAGCCGCAGTCGCTGAAGGAGCGCTTGACGATGACGATGACGAAGTGGATGGAGCAGTTTCTGTTCCACGGGGCTCAGTTGGAGGAACTTCCCTTGGAGTTTCCGGACCTTCTAGTTCGAATGCTTGAGCATCGGTAGTAAAGGGTTCAGAGCCGTATCGATTGCCGTCTTCGTCAAATCCAACAATTTGACGGTAAGGTTCGATATTAAATCCTTCCCTGCTTAGGCGTGTCATCTCCTCTCTGATCGTTTGTTTATCAGTTTCGATTGAACTCATCAAAAGTGTTATTTGATCCGAGTCATCAGTTCTACTCAGCTCTACCAAGTGATTATCTAAAAGTCGACGATTGGACCTTGCTTCAACTATTGCCGAATAGTTTAAGTTACGCAATGCCGTTTCTCCCAATCCTAACCCTGATACTCTTTCTTCTCCTCGTTTAGAATCTACTTCTGAGCCCATTCGCTTTGATTCGCCGGAGTCTTCTAGTTTTGGTTCCGTTGTAGCAGCAGCACGGGCTGCAACTGCAGCTGTACCATGATCCCGATAGCGGAATTCCATGGGGAGCTTAGCTCTCCATTGATCTATCCGGGCTTGAGCCGCTTCTAAGTATGGTAAGTGTGGGTCATTTTCTTCACTGATTTTCATTGCAGCTTGCAGCTTGACTTGTATTTCATTTAGGGTTCGCCAGATGCGTTCTGTCTCCATGAGTTCTTTTGGCGAGAGCTTTGGATCAATCGGGTCTATTTGCGTTTTCTCGCAGAGTCTCAAGAAAGGAGCTTCCATTTCACGTAACGTAAACTCAGCCGCAAGAGCTAGTGTGAAAGGGGTCTTCCCAAGGTCTTTCACAGTCTTCATGAACGCTTCATGAAGACCTTTCACACCTTTAAAAGCCTCCCTCGAAGTCCATTTTTGTTTTGCACCCACCAATCGATCAGCCGCATCCAATTGGTCAGTGAGCTCGTGAATGTCTGCTCCTAAGCGAAGTTCATCTCCAGCTGCTAGTGTGCTATAGCCATACATGGCTCGACTTTCAAAAAGATGGAGCAAGTTCGCGACATTTTGCTCATTCGATTTCAGATAATCAGCTGCCTTTCTTTGTGCTTTTTGTAATTCATTTGCTGTTTTTGGTGATTTGTCTCCGTACTTTATTCGATCTGTCAACTCTCTAACAACAGCGAGATTGGCTTTGATATTGGCTAAAACTCTTGTGTCTAGAGGTTTTAAAGTCCATTGATCAGTACGTTCGAGCTCTCGGGTAAAGGTCTCCTCAAGAAGGTCAGTTGATGTTGCAAAGAGTTCAGCAGGAGCAGGTCTTGCGAGGCTCGTTCCTGTTGTTGTCATTGCTGCCGCGGCAGATACCATTGCTTTCGCTTCCTCTTCTCGAAGCCGTGTAAATTGTCGTTGGATTTCTTCGATGAAAACTGGAGTAAAAGCATTGGTTTTTAATGCTACATTCATTTGTCTTCGAATCGCTACTTGTCGAGCCAAGATACTAAGAGGTGAAGAGGAATCGGTACCGATTTGTACTAACCTTAAATTTATTTCTGTCCCATATCCTTTTTCGTAAACCTCAATTAGATCTGGGTGATGTAAATAAACATTATTGAGGTGATCAAGAAACTCTCTGTCGCTCTTTAACTTTTCTGCAAGTGACGCATCCACCCTTGTTCGCATGGTTGTAGCAAAAGCTTCACCAACAGTTTTTGGTGACCGGTCTGTTTGTACTTCAATGGCAGCCAAAATTGCAGCATTTGCAGGATGAATTTTTGTAACTGGAAATTCTGGAAGCTTTGGAAGGAGTTTTGGATAAGCTTGATATAATCTCTTTAAATCTGTCAGATTTGCAATTCTCTCCTCAAAGGTAGCTGGAGCCCTCACACGGGCTGCTAATATTTTTTCTAAGTTGACAAGTGCCTCTTGTCCACCAGGCAACGCCATAATTTTCGTTGTCGCAAAGTGTGTTCCTTCATCAGGAGAATTTCGCAAAATCTGTAGAATTTCGACATGGGTTGTCGACAGATCTGTTAAGCCGTGCCGACGGTTTAATTCGTAATAAAGTTGGGACATTTGCTTGTAGGCTTCCAGATTTTCAGTGGTAGGCTTGTCAATAGATAATTTTTCCAATACGGTAAGATGTTTGATTGCTTGTTCTAATGAATCAGGAACATCTACGTTTTGCAGAGTAAGCCCGCGGTCAACGATAGCGCGCTGTAAGTTGACAAAAACCGCTATCTGCCTTGTTGTTAAATTTAGTTCTTCACCCTCTTTATTTAGACCTTTGGCAAGCATGGAACTAAGAAGGGGATCTTCAAGCATTTTTGCTAAAAACGTGGGGTGATTTGTCTGTAAGTAGAAGGTTAGATTTATAAATTGCTTTTGCTCTGCTTCGGTTCTGGCGTTAGCATATAGTTTGATGAATAGGTCTCTATATTTTTGTACCAGTTTAGCATCTCTAGTATTAAAGGCATCGAGTGCTTCAGGTGTTAATGTACCCGTCATAGTCGCTTGAAGTGCTTGTTGATTCAGATCCCTGACCATTGCTGTTTCATTATGTGATAGAGATGGCCTATACTCACTTGTAATTCCTTTTACTGCTTTTTCTATGTCAGCAAGGTCATTAACAGGGAGTATAATTTGCACTCTGTTCAGGAATAGTGCTGCTCTGAACGCCGCCTCTGATCGACTTTCCGCTGATAAATAGGTGCTCGCACGTGCTGCAAGTTGACCAACGATTTCTTTTAGCATGTCTTTGGTCTCGAATTCCACACTTAGCCGTGCAAAGTCTCCCGGAGTTTTGGCGCTTTCGACTCTTCGCAACAGACCTCTATCGATGGGATAGGCAATATCGATATATTTATTGTGTCGTTCTGTTATCGTACGAAACTCAGCTCGTAATCCTTCAAGTTCCTTTAGGGCTGCAGCCCTGTCTGATAGGTTTGTTTTTGGCAGCTCCTCTTCTAAGCGCATTATCTCTGCTTCTAAAACCTTTCCAGCTGCTTTAATGCCGTGAATATGTTTCGCTATTTCATCTGGAGTAACTGCAGCATCAGACATATATCGAGCAGCAACCCCTGAAGTATGAAATCGGCCCACGCCTTCCAAATTTGTTATAGCTGTTCTCAAACCCTCCGCGGCCTCACGTGCGGCTATAAAGAATGCATCATTTCTGACTTGTGGTTGCGGTAGTCCTGGTGGATGGAGAACTTTATTATATGCCTCCAACTGTGTGGCATATTTTCTCATGATTGCAGAATAGAGCCCTTGTCCCGTAGCGGTCTCAATAGGTAACTGAGCAACAGTATCTTTCAGATTTTGTAGCGCTTTCCAAGCGACTCCAAGCAGGACTGGTCTACCAGAGATCTGATTTGGAGTTGCTGTCTTAGCGGCTATCTGCTCATCAAGTATATTAACTTGCTCTAGTGAATCTTTGACTTGTGATTCAAATGAATTAACAAGGTCTATATAAGATTGAGCTTGTATTGGAGTCCTAATAGCCCCAAATTGAACCCGTTCAAAAGCTTGCAACTGCAAGTTATATTTTGCCATTACAGCAGCACGAAATTCTTTTCCTTCAGGTGTCTCAGCGGAATTTGCAGCAATTTCTTCCAATTGTTTGAGTCCATCTTCTGCCATAAGAACAAGTTCTCGTCGAGTTTCTAATTGTTCTCGCGTCGCAGCTTTAGTAACTACCTGCTTATCAAAGCTTGCAATTTGTCGTACTGCGTTACTGATTTGCGATTCACATTTGTTGGCAAGGTCCATAAATGCTCTGGCGATCTGGACATTAGTCCTCGCAACAGGCTCGGTAACTTCACGTCTTAGCATGTCCAGCGCTTCATCAATGGCTCGGCTGGCATCAGGATCTTGCCTCATTTCTCTTAGAAAGAGGTCTTCTTGGTAAATACCCTCTCTTACAAGCAAATGTGCTTTTACAAGTGTTTTGACAGAGTCTATGTTGCCTGCCTGGTACGCCTTTACTATCTTTTCTCGATCCCCTACTACATTGTGTGCCGCATTTTTATCTTCATAAAGCTCTCGCAATTTCCCGTGAGTGTCAATTAGTTCTAATGTCACAAATTTGAGATGGTCCACAACAGGACCCTCAGTTACTTCCTTGGCTTTTGCAATGATTTCTGAGATGCGAGGATCAATTGTTATTGGCTGTTTGAAGGGGCCTGATGGGTATTGCAGTGTCACTTCTACTGTAGGTCGATGTTCTTTTATGCGACGTAGTAAATTCGGACAGTTTCTTTCTAAAGATGTAATCAATTGTTTCAGCCGTTCTCTGCTTTCTACATTGCCTAAAGAGCTTTCAGCTGCTAATTTCTGTATGGCGGTTTGATATCTTTCGACTGTTATTGTATCACCATAATCAGCAGGACGTTTTATGCCTGCTTCAATCATAGCCTCGTCTTCCTTAGTCAATTTAAGCGCGTCCTCAAGAGTTCGTGTTGCTCTACTTTCTGCTATGTCAATTTCTTTGAGAGCACCTCCTGTTTGCTTAACGGCATGGGCCACCATCGCATAATCGCTGTAAAACATCTCATCCAAAGGTACTGTTCCGCTGTTCTCCAACTGCTCATCCAACTTCTCTTTTCTTGCCTGCAGCCTTACCAAAAGCCTTTCTAAAGCCATTTTGCTTTTTATCAGACGTGCAGCCGCAAGTGGAGTCGGGGTCCATCCAAGGCCTTCTGCAATTTCTTTTGAATGGGGAGTCAGGCGCAATGCGCGGGTTAATGCAGTTTCTTCAGTAAAGACATCGAGAGGGCCCGCCTCTAAAACTTTTTTTGAAGGGGGAGTGCGTGAGAAGTCTTTAGAGACGTCATAGACAGTGGAGACATGGCTTGAAGCTTCGGCGATATCGGCGTATTTGTCATGGTAAGTTAGAGCTACCGGTTTATCTAGATGTGCAAGCCGTACTCCTGCAAGTCCCAGTCTCGTTTCGAGACGGTGTACCTTTCCGAGCTCGCGAAAAGCCGATCGTGTATCGAATCTCGTCAATGCATCTGCTAGAAGTGAGTTGAATAGTTTTGTTGGCTCACGAAGGGCAGCAGGAGGTTCTCTACGAAGAAGTTTGTCAAAAAAGCCTTGAGGCCGATATATAACTCTTTCGACGCCGCCCCTTGTGCTCGTGCTCAAAAGGCTTCTGTATAGTTCCCGTTCATTGCTGGTGAGAGGAAGGAATGACATTTTTATTAGAGTTTCGGGGTCGTGGACAGACCCTTTGTGGAAAGCAAGAAGTGTCTTTTCAAGGGGCTGGTAGATCTCTTTCATGACGCGATCGTAGACCATTTTGTCATAAGCGGAAGGAGGTTTTAGCTGTGTTGCTTTTTTAAGAACATCGATTTTTGTTTGTAAGCGGAGGAAGCCTTCGCGAGATTTAAGAGCAAGTTCGCTGAAGTCGGTTCCTCTGGACTTGGCTTTTGCAGCTGCAGCAAGATTTTCACAGACTTCTTTAGCGAGCTCTTTACATGCTACGAATTCTTCAGGATTAGCGATGTCATCGCTCTCCCGGAACATTTCGAGTAGATTGGCTGTGAGATGGCCATATTCTGCGGTAAGGCCTCGAATGCCCGTTATATCTTCTTTGATATCTGAGGCAGTGTGAGTAACTACAATTTCAGTCTCGTGGCTTATCTTAAATTCCTTATCCTTTAGCTTTTTCATAAGTTCTGGATCGGTCATAAGTAAAGTCGCCTCACCTCTCATCTTTTCTAAACGCTTCGCACCACCAGTCTTACCGTATTCTTTCGTCTCTTCAAATAAATGTACTACTGCTGTTTGGGCGATGCTTAATATCTCTCTTTGCAACCTCGCGTCGCTTAATTCTTTATTCAAGGGAACATAGATTTTCTCGACAATTTCTTGATGTTTTTTAGGATTTGAATGTTTTAGACGTCGGAGTTTGCTCATTAGAAGATCCCTATCTTTAATGGCACCTTGTAAGGCTGCAGTAATAGCCATTGAATCTTCACGCTTGGTTTTTTGTGTTGATCTATCTTCTATGATTCTGGTCTTTTTTAGTTGTTTTAAAATATTGGCAGCAAGAGCTTTGCATTCTCGAACATCTTTATCACCCTTGTCGTCTAAAGCTTTAAGATTCTTGTCAAGGATGGCGCCAATGTCTTTGCTTAACGTTTTAAGTGTTAAAGCACTTGCTCCTGGGCGTATTCTTCCAATCAGTGGTTTTCCCTCTTCTTCTGCTTTACCCTTTGCTTCTATTGCTTTTTCTTCTTTTTGCTGAGCCAGTCGTTCTAAACGAGTTTTATAATGCGCACCAATTTCGGCATAAGAAATAAAAGTGGGTTTTCCTAATGTGATTGATTTTTTCATGACATCGGTGATGCTTGTTTCGCTCACTGTTTTTTCGAGTTCAGACATGTCTTTTTGCATTTCGGCAACTAAATCGAGTAAGGCTTTTTTGTCTGCGGGGGACAGTAAGTGGAGGTCGGCGGTGGTTGTACCTGCTGCTGCGGTTTTTGCTTTGCCTTTCCCAGGTGCTGGAGCATTAATTAAATTCATGATTTTTTCCATGGTCTGTGTCAGTTGAGTTTTTTCTTTTTTTGGGAAAAGTCTGAGACCAGCCCTCCATGCGCTTCCTATGATTAAGGTTGCTTTGGCTGTGAAAGGAATGTGAATGGAAGGAGCTGTGGTTGTTGGTCGTTGTGAAGCGGCAAGGGCTGTTTTTTCTTCAGATGTGGTAGGCGCGCCTGCTCCAGCAGCTGGAGTTCCTAAAGGCGGAACTGTGTCATCTCTTTTTATATCCGGGAGGTCTCCTCCGGGCCGTATTGGTGGTTCACTACCTATACTCATAATAACCCCTATATAACGTGATTATTTGCAGTTAGTATACCTATTAGTATTATATTTAGTTTAAAGTTGATATGTCAATAGCATTTATATGAATTTTTTTAGAAAATATTGCTTAAGCTGTTTAAACTATGTGGTTTGTCAACATAAAAATAATTTATTTCAGTTTAGTTAACTTAGTAAATGAGCAGTAATGGAAAGAAAGGACATAAAGGACAAAGGACGTAAAGGACATAAAGGACGTAAAGGACATAAGGGACGTAAAGGACATAAGGGACAAAGCATCGTTCTTTATGTCCCTTATGTCCTTTACGTCCTTTGTCCTTTACGTCCTTTGTCCTTTACGTCCTTTATGTCCTTTACGTCCCTTATGTCCTTTACGTCCTTTATGTCCTTTACGTCCTTTATGTCCTTTACGTCCTTTGTCCTTTACGTCCTTTATGTCCTTTCTGTCCTTTGTCCTTTCCATCCATTTTTCCATGGTTGTAAAATCTCCGTTTTTGTGCTAAACCTATAATTCTCCCACTCTTTAACACACAAAGGCCAAAGGAGTCTCCCATGGCACAAAACTTTACAGATTCTGTCACCGAAGCCTTAGAAAAAGCTTTTGCCCTCGCTCAGCAGCACAACAACCCCGAAGTCACTGAAAACCACCTCCTCCTTGCATTCCTGCAAGAACCCAATGGCTATTTCAACTCCGTTCTAAGCCACCTCGAAACAGATCCCAACGAACTCAAGCGACAAGTCAAAGATGCCGTTGCCCGCCTTCCTACCTACTCGGGACCTCCGCAGCCGCCAAACCCTTCCCGAAGCCTGCAAAGTCGCATTACCGACGCTCAGAATATCGCCAAACGATTCAACGACACCTACACAAGCTCCGACCACTTCCTCTTATCATTCTGGGAAAATGGGGGCGAACCGATCTCTGCTTGGAAACGTGCCACTGGTGTTACAACCAAACAGTTAGAAGAGCAAATCAAGAAAATTCGTGGAGACCGCCATATGGATTCCCCAAGTGCCGAATCGGGCCTTGAAACACTTAAAAAGTATTGCAAAAATCTCACAGCATTGGCCAAACAAGGGAAACTCGATCCGGTCATCGGACGCGATGAAGAGATCCGACGTACCATGCAAGTCTTGAGTCGACGCACAAAAAACAATCCGATGCTCATAGGCGAACCTGGAGTCGGAAAAACCGCTATTGCAGAAGGTCTGGCCCAACGGATCATCCAAGGGGATGTCCCCGATTCGCTAAAAAATAAGCAAATTCTCGCTTTAGACATGGGGTCATTGGTCGCCGGTACCAAATATCGGGGAGAATTCGAAGAGCGCCTCAAAGGTATCCTGAACGACATCGAGAAAAGCGAAGGGCAAATCATCCTGTTTATCGATGAGGTCCATACATTGGTCGGCGCAGGAGCCTCCGAAGGCGCCATGGATGCCGCCAACCTGTTAAAACCTGCTCTAGCGCGAGGAACGCTCCATTGCATTGGAGCCACCACCCTCAGCGAGTATCAAAAGCATATCGAAAAGGATGCTGCTCTAGAGCGGCGCTTTCAGACAATATTGATCACAGAGCCTTCCTTGGAGGACTCGATAGCCATTTTGCGAGGCTTGCGCGAGCGATATGAGATCTTTCATGGGGTGCGCATCACGGAATCTGCCATCCATGCAGCTGTTTTTCTTTCGTATCGCTATATTACCGATCGACAACTACCCGACAAGGCAATCGACCTCATCGACGAAGCCGCCAGTTTGATCCGGATGCAGCTGGGAAGCCGCCCTCTGCCAATCGATACCAAAGAACGGGAAATGGCCAGTCTCATCGTGGAACAAGAGGCGCTTCGGCGGGAAAACACTCCCACAGCAAATGCTGAAGTGGAAAGGCTCAATAAAAAGATCTCACAATTGCGCGAAGAGCTTGCCATACTCAGACAACAGTGGGAGCAAGAAAAAGCCCTCATTGAGACAGTAAAAGAAAAGAAAAACAAGTTCGAACAACTGCGGTTCCAGGAAGAAGAAGAGGAGCGCAAAGCTGACTACAATAAGGTCGCTGAACTGCGCTACAACGCGATACCAAAACTCCAAAAAGAGATCGTCGAAGCCGAAGCCAAACTCAATGAGCGCCCCAACAGACTCCTCCAGGAAGAGGTCGATGAGAACTTGATCGCCCACATCGTCTCAAAATGGACAGGCATCCCCGTCAGTAAGATGTTGGAAGGGGAAGCAGAACGCCTTCTGCACCTTGAAAAAGAGCTTGAAAAGAGGGTTGTGGGGCAGGAGATTGCCATTACAGCAGTGTCAGAAGCCATACGCCGTTCCCGCTCAGGATTATCAGACCCAGGAAGACCCATTGGAGCCTTTTTATTTTTAGGGCCGACAGGGGTGGGAAAGACCGAGTTAGCGAAGGCACTAGCGGAGCAGTTGTTCAATCAGGAGGAGGCAATGGTGCGCCTTGACATGTCGGAGTACATGGAGAAGCATAGTGTATCCAAATTGATAGGGTCGCCACCGGGCTATGTTGGATATGATGAGGGGGGACAATTGACCGAGACATTGAGGCGCAGACCTTATGCAGTGGTATTATTGGATGAAGTGGAGAAGGCGCATCCTGATGTGTTTAATATTTTGCTGCAGATTTTTGATGATGGCCGGATAACGGATAGTAAGGGGCGGGTGGTTAATTGTAAGAATGCGTTGTTTATCATGACATCGAATTTGGGATCAGATCTTTTGTTGCAGAAGATGGAGCATGGACGAGTGAAGATGACGAAAGAGGTGATTTTGACCACGTTGGATCCGGTGATCAAGAGTCATTTCAGGCCTGAATTTATCAATCGGTTGGATGACATATTGCCATTTTTGCCATTGCAGAAAGAGGATATGGAGAAAATTGTCAAGATTCAGTTGAAGAAGTTGAAAGAGAGAATGAGGGGGCGGGAGGTTGAGCTGGAGTGGGATGACAAGGTGTCGGCATATTTAGCGGAGGAGGGATATGATCCATTTTTTGGGGCGCGTCCGTTGAAGAGGTTGATCCAGCAGGAGGTTGTGAACATGTTAGCGACGGGTATTTTGGATGGCGAGATTCCGCCGAAGAGCATAGTAGAGTTAAAATACGCCAACAAAAAGCTCTCTTTTAGCGTGCAAAATCTTAAAGAAGAAAGAGTTACAGGATATGCAGGATCAGGCAGGATATGAAGGATAGAATTGATGGCTTGTGAATGTGTTTGTGATACCTCTTGACTGAAAGAGTTACAGGATATGCAGGATACTCCTTTCGTGAACGCGCCCGCGCCCGACCTCCTCCCTCTGCGTCTCCCCGCCTCCCCGTCTCTGCGTTAATCATTATAACGAATTTAACGCAGAGACGCAGAGGCGGGGAGACGCAGAGGGAATTAACGGGAAACGAGGTTTGCGAAGGTCGGGCTCGGGCTCGGGCGCGTTCACGAAATGGGTATCCTTCTTATCCTGCCTGATCCTGCATATCCTGTAACTCTTTCACTCAAGAGGTATCACATGCACATGCGCATCATTGATAAAGCCTGCATCGGTGGAAGTCACGAAGACTTGCCCAAACTGCGGAAGATTGCTCAACAGCCTCTCCCTCCTCACAGCATCCAAACTCATCCCCACATCGTCCAAAAGCATTAAAGGTTGCTCTTTTTCGCATCCGCTCTGGTGCAATCTCTGCCATTCTGCCATCCGCAATGCAATCACAAAGCTTCTTTGCTGCCCTTCGCTTGCAAATGTCCGAATCTCTTTATCGCTTAATGAAATCAGTACATCATCCTTATGGGGACCCACCAATGTGGTTCCTATTGCCATCTCGCGGCTTCTCAGCTTTCGATATTGGGTCATGAGGTGTTCGCTGATCCCGTCGATGCCATTGAGCAGTGGTGTTGAGGTCTTGTATGTCATCTTGATCTCTTCTAGCTGTGCGCTTATAGCATGCTGGGACTGCTTTATATGCCCTTGCAGATCGGCTATGGTGCGCTCCCGTTGTTTGATCACATAAGCCCCTGCTTTGGCAAGTTCTTGTTCCCAGCTTTCGATGGCTGTTGTCGACTTGGCTCGCAGCAAACAGTTCCGCTGCCGCATTGCCCTCTGATAGCGTGTCAGATGATGCACATATAAGGGGTCCATTTGTGCAATCTGGAGGTCAAGGAAGTGGCGGCGCCCTGCAGGACTGCCTTTGACCAGGTTGGCGTCGTCGGGAGTCAGGGTGACCCCTTGTAGAATGCCCAAAAGATTGGATGTCTGACTGCTTGAGGTGCTATTGTAAGTGATTTTGCGTTCTCTGCCATCGTATCCAAAGGCGAGGCGTTGTTCGATGCCATGTTTGATGAAGGTTGTTTCGACATAAAAGTTTTGGCTGCCGAGATTGATGAGGTCGCTGAGTTGGGATGCGCGGAAGGAGCGCCCAGTGATGAGGAGGTAGATGGCTTCTAGCAGGGAGGTTTTTCCACGTGCGTTGGGTCCGCAGATCAAATTGACGCCAGGTTGGAATTCAAAGTGGGCTTCGTGATAGCAACGAAAGCGGCATACTGTCAAAGATCGCAATAACATAGGAAGATGTGTTGTTGTGAAAGAAAAGGACAAGGGACCTAAAGGACATAAAGGACGTAAAGGACAAGGGACATAAAGGACGATGAGAGATGACTTATTGTCCTTTAGGTCCCTTGTCCTTTACGTCCTTTATGTCCTTTAGGTCCCTTGTCCTTTGTCCTTTATTCCTCGTTTAGGCGCATGGGCATCAGCACGAACAAAGACTGTATCGCCGAGCTTCCCGCAGGTGTTTCATCCAAATCGGTGATGACCCCTGGATTGTAAGCATCTGTCACCCGCATTGTCACCGTAGGCTTCTTGGTATGCCTCAAAATATCATAGAAGAAGCCAGGGTTGAAGGCGACTTCGAGCTTTTGTCCTTGATAGTTTACTGGCATGCTCACCTTGCCTTCACCCACATCGCTTGTATTTGCCGTCAGCTTCAGCTCCCCATCGGAAAAAGAAAAACGGACCGAGTGGGTGGTATCGACAGTGAATAGTGAGATCTGTCGCAATAGCGTCATCAATTCTTCGCGATGGAGAGAAACCACTGTCGAGGAGTGCTCAGGGATGACTCGAGTGACATCGGGATAGTCGCCCGTGAGAAGCTTCGTAATAATCATGGTGTTAGAAGCTTCGATCGCAATTTTATCCGGCATTAAATAAAGAGTTGATTCCCCTTCATCATTTAAATTTTTCATGATTTCTTCGACGGCTTTTAGAGGAACGATGTAGCCAGCGCTGAATGCGGGGTCGATATCGATACGGGTGCGGGAACGGGCAAGGCGTTTGCCATCGGTGCCGACGAAGGTCGCTTCGCAATTATGAATATGCATATAAACCCCTGTGAGGGCATAGCGGTTGTCATCACGGGAGACAGCAAAGGCTGTTCGGAATAGCATGTCCTTGAGTTCTCCTTGGGGCATTTTCGCTTGAACAGCACTCGTGACATCTGGAAGGGAAGGGAATTCGTTCTTACTCATTCCATGGAGCTTAAAGCGGGAGGAGTCGGCAATGATTTCGGTGACTTCATTGGCATTGGTGTTGACTTCGAGGTTGACTGAGGTGAGTTCTCGGACGAGTTGCACGAGTTTTTTTGCGGGGAGAGTTGTGGCGCCCTCTTCGAGGATCTTTGCTTCGGTGACGCAGCGGATTCCCACGGTGAGGTCGGTGGCAGTGATGATGAGTTCATCGTTGAGGGCTTCGATTAGAAAGTTGGAGAGAATGGGGACAGTGGCTTTTGTGGAGACAATATTAAAGCATTTGCTAAGGAGGAAATTAAACTCTTGGGTAGCAATCACAAATTTCATGATAATATCCTTATGGGTGCGACTATGAAAAAGATACGTGAGCGGTTTGTCCAATGTCAAGAGGATTTGCATTAGAAGAAAAAAAGAGAGATCAGTTATAATCAGCCAGATGCTTTGGAGTTATTTATGAGTGGTGGTAATGGTGGTAATAGTGAGCTTGTTTCCAATCGGAAAGCAACACATGATTATGAAATTTTAGAGACTTTTGAAGCAGGTATAGCTTTGCAAGGGACTGAGATTAAGTCGTTGCGAGATCGGGGAGGCAGCCTGCAGGAGGCTTATGTGAAGGTGGTCGGGCAGGAACTTTGGTTGCTGGGAAGCAGCATCGCGCACTATCGTTTTGGCAATATTCACAATCATGAGGAGAAGCGGGAGCGCAAGCTGCTGATGCACAAGAGGGAGATTGCCCACTTGAAGGTTGCGGTGCAGGAAAAGGGGCATACGATAATTCCGTTATCATTTTATTTGAAGAATGGGCGGGTGAAGGTTAGAATTGCGATAGCGAAAGGGAAGAAGACGTATGACAAGCGGGCATCGATTAAGGAGCGGGACGATCAGCGTCAGATGGCACGCGCCCTGAAGCATAGTTGAGGCAGAATTCAACGGCACAAATGGACATGGACCGTAATGGACCGTAGTGGACTGTAATGGACAATACAGCATCGTCCATTACAGTCCATTATCGTCCAGTCCATTTCTTCCATTCAACAATCATTTGTGGTAGGGCGAGCCTTTTAGGATTTCAAAAGCTCTGTAGATTTGCTCCAGAATTAACAATCTAGCAATTTGATGTGTGGTGGTCATCGGAGACAAACTAAGCAATGTATCTTTTTTTAGCTCTGGAGGAAGCCCTTCTGGACCACCGATCACAAAAGTAATCCTTGAACCTCCTTGGACCAGCTTTGCTTCTAAAAGGCTAGCAAACTGCTCGCTCGTCATCATGGCACCAGCAGGATCTAAGCAAATTAATAGATGTCCTACACTTAATTGGATAAGATGGGCATCGTTTTTGGCCCATACGAACTCGAAGGTTGCGGTGGGTTGAAGTCGTTTGACATATTCGTGTATTCCCTCATCGAGCCAAGATTCTTTTGTTTTCCCTACCGAGAGGACTCTAATTTTGAACATGCTCTCTTATTTCTCTGAAGTCTGTTAAAAGAGGTAATTGCAAAAGTGCCGGCCCTCCGGGACGGGATGTGTTGGTTGGCTGTTACCCAGGCTTCGCTTACCCCTCCGGGGAGCTTCAGCCTGGGCTATTATGTGAACAGGCCCTCCGGGCTGTATGTGGATTGCTCTTGTTTGAAAATCAGTCATTCAAGCTGCCCGGAGGGCTGTTTACGTAATAGCCCAGGCTGAAGCTCCCCGGAGGGGTAAGCGAAGCCTGGGTAACAGCCAACCAACACATCCCGTCCCGGAGGGCCGGCACTTCTTAATTTTTTTGGAAAGCCGCTTCCTTTAAAAGCTTCTCAAGCTGAGTCCGGAGCTCTTTATTCTCAGCTTTATCCAATGCTCCACTGCTTCCCAACCAAGTCACATAATCTTTCGGCAGTGTGCTCAGCGGCTTCCCTTGATGCTTGCCAAATGGCATCGTCGTCAGCTCTTGTTGTCGTTGTTGCTCCATCAATTCCATGATTTGAACAATCGATAAATCGCCCGTCATCAATGTAAAGATCTGATGCAGCACCACAACGTCGTCCAATGCCCGGTGAGCATTATTCGCGGCAATTCCATACATTTCGCGCAAATATTGCAATGTATGCCGGGGCAGATCAGGGCGATATTTTCGAGCCCACTTTAGGCTGTCCAGAAATTTCCATGAAGGCATCAACAGATTATTTCGAGCAAATTCATTTCGCAAAAAGTGAAGGTCAAAAGTGTCGTTGTTATGAGCGATTAATATGACCTCTCCGTCGCAAAATTGGATGAATTCTTCGGCTACTTTGGCAAATCCGGGAGCATCGGCAACCATTGCATTTGAAATCTTATGGATCGCTGTGGCATCAGGTGGAATTGGGCATCCAGGATTGACAAGTTTGACAAAAGAGCTGCCATTGAGCGGGTCATACGCTGCTATTTCGATGATGCGGTCTCGCTCGGCGCTGAGTCCTGTTGTCTCGGTATCGTAAAAAATGGGTCGTTTCGACATCTGTTCTTATTCTCCTTGCGTCATCTTTTGAAATAGTGCTGTGACATCACTATGGATTGCCTCGAAATAGGCTCCATTCGCGACATCGAGGATAAAAGGAGCAAAGGCACGAGCAATCAGGGGAAGCGAGTTTAAAACATTATCGAAGACTTCAGCAGCGAGTTGTCCATTATGTGTTGGGAAAAGGTAGCGGTAAAAAACGAGCCCAGACCGTTCGTCCATGCCAAAGCCTGGCATATCAATTTCCCGATTAAACAAATGCAGCAAGCGAGCCATCTCGATGGGGGCTTTGGGACGCATGGTACAAGGAATGACCATCATTATCTGGAGAGCTTTGCCTGTGGGATCAACATGAACAAGAAGGGGGAACTCGACTTGATCGACTTGAAGGGGACAAGAAATTTGCTGAGTTGGTTTCAAGAGCTGGGCGTCGAGATGTTTTTGCTCGCGCATATGCTTTAGGATCGCGTCGTTATTTAATGGAATCATCGGTGTGTTCGGTTGGGTAGAGGGTTAATATGGCATACCTGGAGGATTCGCGTCAGGTTTTGCGTGTCTGTAGTCAGCATTATTTGTCATTGGGATTGCAGAGTAGTCGTCCTCGGTTGGAAAACGGTAGCACGAGGCGCAGGAAAATAACAACCCAAGAAGAATAATGAGTTTGGAAGTCTTTTGCATTTGCAGTCCTTTCGCTTATAATATAATTCCCTCTGCGTCTCCCCGCCTCTGCGTCTCTGCGTTAATTATTATAACGAATTTAACGCAGAGACGCAGAGGCGGGGAGACGCAGAGGGCATTATAAGTCATTAGAGCTATATTTAATCCCTTTGGACGAAACTAAACCAATGACCTAAAAATCAATGTAAAAATCTCTATCCACTAAAAATTTTTATATGTAGAGTGAGCTTAAAGTACTCATTTTATTGAGAAGAGGGGAATTAATCAAGGTTAAAACGTTAGTTAAGGAGCTTTTATGTACGTTCTCGTATCACTCTTGTTGAGTACTTTGGCTGTACTCGTTGCTGCATACATCCTGCCTGGCGTTCACATCAGCAGTTTTTTCACTGCTCTTGTCGTTGCTGTCGTCTTAGGTATTGTCAATGCAATCATCCTACCCTTTCTTTTATTGATCACCTTGCCGATTAACATCCTAACATTGGGATTGTTCACCCTCGTCATCATTGGATTCCTAGTCATGGGAGTCGCGGCAATTGTCCCCGGCTTTACGGTAGATAACTTTTGGTGGGCTCTGTTATTTGCAATAGTATTATTTATCGTTAACAGAGTTATTTATTCATTTAAATAAATCCATCAATCTATAAATCGATTGACATTGCTTCGATTAAAAAAGTAAAATAAGGTAATAGTTAACAACTAACCTATAAGGAGTTTCTATGTCAGTAGATTTCTATCAATTTCTTAATTTACCTAATCTAGAATCCAAGGCTCAAGCGGTTTCAATTAGAATAAATGAATCGCGATCGAAAACAGGGGTGTCAGAAAGAACGTATATTATCGGACAATTGGGCAAGCATAATCTCGATGGCATCATGGCTACAGTACATCGCGAAGCAGGTAAGTTGAGGATTAACCTTCCTGAAATGTACCATAGACAGCATCAAAAACAGCCTCAAAAGGTTACTTTTGCGGTAGAAGCTCCAGAAGGGCGCGGTTCGTCACCAGCAGCAGCTCGAGCTCCGGCTACTTCAAGAGCTCAGCACCAGTCCACACAGATTGTTCAAGTCGGAGAAGAGGACATTGAAGTGGGGGAATTAACCGAAGAGGACAATAAATTAATTCAGAATGCCCTCAGAACCATTAGTGAAATAGTGTCCGAGCAAAAAGATAAGAAGCAAAAAGATAGAGAAGATCGCTTTGAGGGTACATCGACAGCACAGCACACAGCCCATGAGGCACATGGACGTCCTGGGCAGAGCAGGGCAGCAACTGCTGGAGATCGTGCAAAAAATACAGGCTCGAAACAACGCACAGCATTTGATCAGGAGCTGAAACGGCAAGAGGAATCGAATAGAGAATTTCGTCGAGAAAAAAGAGACGAACGATCTATAGAAAGATCAGTTAGGGAAAAGAGACAAGATATCGAGAAAGATAGACTGAAAAGAGAAAACCTCGAATCGCAATAGGCTGAGGATAATACAGGAAGGGACAAAGGACCTAAAGGACGTAAAGGACCTAAAGGACAAGGGACGTAAAGGACTGGGCTTAGCGATTAACCCAGTCCTTTATGTCCCTTGTCCTTTATGTCCTTTGTCCCTTAGGTCCTTTATGTCCTTTAGGTCCTTTGTCCCTTCCTTCGGGCACGGGCACGATTTTGTGTTCACGAATTATTATGAGGATCCTATGTGTGGAATTGGCGGAGTAGTCTATCCTGATCCTTCCAAGATCACCTATTTGCTTCAACCCATCCTTGAAACTTTAAATCACCGCGGCAATCGGGCTCTGCGCGAGGCTTATTCTTACAAAAGCACCGAAGTTGGAATCACCGGTGGGAAGATGGCCCGTTCTTCCATTGGCGTTGCTGCCATCGATGGATTCCTGGACAACAGCAGTGCACTCAAAGAAACGCTCGAAAAGCGCGGCTATCAGCTTACAGATGGCAGCGATGCAGAATTGGTTCTGTTTGCTTATGAAGCCTGGGGCGACGAGTTCTTACAGCATATCGAAGGAAGTCTTGCTATTTTTCTTCTCGACACTCGGTCTGGAGAACTCATTTTGGTCCGAGACCGCATTGGCAAATGTTCGCTATACTGGTTTCAGTCTCCCCAATATTTCATTTTCGCAACTGAGCTCAAGGCTATTCTAGCCACAGGAGCTGTACCCCAAACTTACTCTCCAGATGGATTGGCTCATTATTTATTTTTAGGATACCATCCACAAGATATCACACCCATAAAAGGAGTCAACAAACTCCTTCCAGGTCATTATCTGAAGATTAATGCTGATCAAAGTATTAAGATTAAATCGTATTGGTCGTTGAGTGCACTATGTCGAAAAGACTTGACAGACCCTAAAAATATTCTTGTGCAAAAGTTTGATGCGCTACTGACGCAAAAAACGTGCCAGCAAGTACCTGATGCCCCTTTTGGCTGTGCGATTTCCGGTGGTCTGGGCTCGGCAAGTGTGGCATATTATCTCCAAAAATGTGTTTCCTCAGATAAGTATCAGGCCTATTCCGTGGCTTTCCAAGGGGAAAATATGGACGACATGCAAGCTGCGGAAACAGTATCGCAAAGTCTTCATATCCAGCAGCATACAGATATTATTACCCCTAGCGACTTCCTCAAGGACTTTGTGAAAATCGTGTGGTATATGGACGAGCCGCTTGCCGATCCCAACGTGATAGCCTCGTGGCGATTGGCTGGGTTGGTGCCGGCGAATGAAGTTGTCTTTTCTGGGATGGGCAGCGACGAGTTTTTGGCGGGTCACAGTCGTTACACCATAGCGGAGAGAGAGATATCATATCCAGAGAAGTTATTTCAGGCTGTGATGCCTATTATGAAAAAATTTATTTTGCCCTTCTTACATGCTTTTGGAAGTTCTCAAACGTTCGACATTTTGCAGCGGACTCGGATTAATCCCGTGCAGTATGAATACCTCAAAAAAAATGCGATATTCTCTCAAAAGGAACTGCAAGCGGCTACTCCTCGGATAGCATCTCTTTTTGATCCCCATCTTTATCTGCATAGACTCTATAAAATGAGTTCAATCAAATCGACAATTGCTTCGTTGAAGTATCTTGATATAAAAACGAAATTAGTAGATTCTTTCATATTGCAGTATGAGCGAGCAATGTCTGCCCATGGACTGTTGTGGAAATCGCCCTTTTTAACACGGGAAATGAGTGAGTTTTTGGCTCAATTGCCAGAGCCGGATCGCTTGACAGAGGAAGATACCTTTTTTCTGCTTAAAACATTGCTTAAAGACAAGTTTCCATCATCCTTTTTATATCGACCGAAAAGGACCCGAAAAGATTTTCTAAAACAATGGGTTGAAACGGGCCATCTTTCTCGATATTTTGAAATGTTGCCCAAAGGGACACTTGTGGAAGCTGGAATCGTCTCAGAAAAGTGGTTGAAAGAGCAGCTGAAATCGGTGGAGCAACAACAAAAATCGTTTAGACAACTGTGGAGCATCTTCGTCTTGGAATTGTGGTTTCGGATGTATATCAATAACCCCATGACTTCCAAAGCACCAGAGATAAGCATTGAAGAGCTGTTATCATGAGCAATAGTCGTTTACAAATCATTGCAGTCAGCGAAAAGCCCGACAATTCCACTTCTCAAAAAGTCAGCCGCAGAGATTCCACGCGAGCTAAATTCGAGAGATTATGGCACACCAATCCCGCACAATTTGATCCCCATCGCGATGCCATGCAGCGGGAAAGAATTGCGCGCACGTGGAAGGTGATTGCGGACTGCACAGATCCAGAGAATAAGAAAGCAGTGGACTTGGGATGCGGCAGAGGAGTCTTAAGCGAGCTCTTAGCCTCAGCAGGAGCCTCAGTAGTCGCTGTGGATATCGCAAGCAATGCTTTGAAAATTCTCGAAGAAAAGCACTTTCCAAACATCAAAACTCAATTGGAATATGTTCCAAGGACAAGTTTGGACGATGATTTCTTTGATATTGTCGTGGCGGCCGACCTCATCGCCTATCTTCCACACGATGATTTTCGCCTCTTTTTTTCCGAATTGGCCCGTTTAGTAACGCGAGAGGGGATTGTGGTGTGTTCTACTCCCATCGATATTTATTCCGAGGATTCCCTGCAGCGCTTCATTGAGCTTGCCGAAACCGAACTGAAGATCACGCGATGGAAATTTAGCCACCATGCCTTGTACATTCGATTTCTTGGTGTTTTAGAAGCTCCTCATCATTTTGTCAAAGCCTCAAGCGATCCTGAGTACCGCAAGGAGGCGCTAAGCGAACGGAAAGGCCTCAGTCGCTATTGGTTTAAATGGAATAGCTCCTGGGGGTTATCCCATGTGTGGTGGGCTCTACAATGGATTTTTAGGCCATTAGTCAGTTTCATTAAGCAGAGCAAAGGGACACTGCTTTTTCTTGAAAAGATTTGTCGGAATGTCTCATATGAAAATGGGATCAGTCACGTGATTATTGCAGGGAAGAGGCGGCCGTTGGTCGAGCCGGGTGTTGAAGAGGAGAAGCTGCAGGATTTCAAAGTCCGCAAACGCATCTGGGAATGAAAAGAAAAAGCCGGAGATTGTCTCGAGGCACGAAACCGCATCCTAAAGGCTGCTACATTCCTGTCCTGACCTGGTTCGGACCGCTCCGTTCCACAAGGTCCCCGGCAAAGGTATAGTATAATGCACAAGTCCCTTTAAATCTATTGTAAAATTTTTTGGTGATTATGGAACCTTGGACCATCGGAGTAGATATCGGCGGAACTAAAGTCGCAGTCGCTCTTGTCACCCCCCAGGGAAAAGTCGAACACTCCATACAAAGCCCTACAAATGCATCCAGAGGATATAAATCCGTTTTAAAAATAATTTTCGATGCCATTAATTCTCTGATCAAACCCATGGAATGCCCGCCAGAAAGCATCGGAGTCGGCATTGCAGGACAGGTAGATCCCAACACAGGCTTTGTCTACTATGCACCAAATCTAGGTTGGACAAATGTACCCCTTCAAAAAGATTTATCAGATGTTTTCCGGGGAATTCCAGTGAAGGTGATGAACGATGTGCGTGCTGCGACATGGGCAGAATGGCATTATGGCGCAGGGCGAAACATGACCGATTTTGCAGCGGTATTTGTTGGCACCGGAATTGGAGGAAGCATTGTATCGCAGGGACGCCTGATAGAAGGTTATAGCAATACCGCAGGGGAAATTGGCCATACGATTGTTTCGCTTAACGGACCGCAATGTGGATGTGGGCAGTATGGATGCCTCGAAGCAATAGCAGGGGGGCTGGCAATAGGAAAGCGAGCGCAAGAATATGTGCAGCAAAATCCTGAAAGCGGGGCGTTACTATTAAAGCTGTCGGGAGGAAAATTCGCAAAATTGACAGCCAAAGTTGTTGAGGAGGCTTATCTTCAGGGCGATTCCATTGCTTTAAAGGTTATTGAGGAAGCGATAGAAGCACTGACAGCAGGTCTTGTGAATATTGTGAACCTGTTGAATCCACAGCGGATTATTTTGGGAGGGGGCGTGATTGATGGGTTGCCTGAGTTAGTACAGAAGCTTGAAAGTGGAGTGAAGCACAAGGCTGTTCGGGCATCGGTACAGGGATTGGAGATTGTGCAATCGCAGCTTGGATCATATGCTGTTGTCATCGGTGCCGCGCTGAAACATGATACACAAAGAAAGGACAAAGGACGTAAAGGACATAAGGGACATAAAGGACTTTAAAGGACAAAGGACCTAAACGACAGGTGCAACAAATGTCCCTTGTCCCTTATGTCCTTTGTCCTTTAAAGTCCTTTATGTCCCTTATGTCCTTTACGTCCTTTGTCCTTTAGGTCCCTTCTTTGCGGCTTCGGGTCTTTGCGCCTCGTAAATAACTCAAGTTATTTATCGAAAGATCCGGAGCATGTCAAAGACGAACCCACCCGATTGCCCCTCCGGCAGGGAGCTTTGCGTTTAATCTCTTTCGAATGTCTGTTTCATAAGTCTGTGGTAAAAAATGCCTGGAAACTGTATATCTTGAAGATTATGAAACAACTACACTTTTTAAAATTTTCCTTCCTTGCCACCGCCCTAGCTACTTCCAGCTGCCATTGCCTCTCCGCATCACCCCTTCTAACCATTGACTCCGCTATTGAACGCGCTTACCATTGCTCCCCCACACTGTCAGCTGCAAATGCTGAAGTCAGCATACGCAGCGCTGAAGCCTATCAGGCAGGACTTCTCCCTAATCCTGTTGCTACTGTCGAACTCAGCGGCCCAGGCTCCTGGCGTTCACACAGAGATTGCAATGATGCTGAGCTACTCTTCGCGATTACCCAATTTTTTGAAATGGGGGGCAAGCGTTCAAAACGGGAATATATTGCTGCTCTTGGCATTTCTGAAGCCCTATGGGAACTAGAAAACGCTAAACTCGACATATCTAGCAATGTGTCAAAAGCCCTAATTGATGTGGCTGCGGCTCAAGAGCATGTAAGAATTGCTGAAAGGCAGAAACATATTGCAGAACAACTCTACCAATCGGTCACCACAAAAGTCGATGCAGGAAAGGTCGCTTCGTTACAGGCGAGAAAAGCTGAGATCTCTGTCACAACCTCCACGTTGGCTCATGAAAAGGCTGTAAGGCAATTTGGCCTTGCTAAAAGAAATCTTGCCGCTTTTTGGAATAATTTAAATCCAGATTTCGAGAATGTCTGTTTTCCTCTTTTTGAAATAATCCCCCTTCCAAGCTATGCTTCTCTAGAAGCTCTTCTATATCGCAACCCCAATATGATGAAATGGGAGATCGAGATTTGCACAGCACGAGGGATAATAGAACAGGAAGTCGCCTTATCAGTACCCGATCTGACTGTTACTGCAGGAGTTACTTGCGAGAGACATGAGAAAAGCAGTCTCACATTGGGAGTTTCCATTCCTTTGCCTATTTTTGATAGAAATCAGGGGAACATCTGCCGTGCTCAGCATGAACTCACTCAGCTTCAAGAACTTAAAAGAGAGAACATCCTAGCATTAAACATGTCACTTGCTTATACTTATGATAATTTACTTACCGCATATAAAGACTGTTTGGCGTATAGAGATAATATCTTGGCTGCGGCAATGGAAGCATTTGATTCTGCAAGAGAGGGATATCAAGAGGGCAAATACGATTATCTTGAACTGTTAGATGCTCAGCGGACCCTCTTTGAAATTGAAGAACAATATATTGACACACTTGTCGAATTTCATGATAAGCTGATAGACGTCTACCGGCTGGTTGGCAATGCACCAGGCTAATGAAGTAAACATCTAAGAAGAAAAGTAACAGGATATGCAGGATCAGGCAGGATACGAAGGATAGCAAGCATCCTCTTGATATACAAAGAATTTCCAATGGATCTAAGGCCTCCCGGCCTTAGATCCATTGGAAATTCTTTTGAATGACAGGAGGATACTTGCTATCCTTCATATCCTGCCTGATCCTGCATATCCTGTTACTTTTCTTCTTAGATGTTTACTTCATTAGCCTAATGTTGTGACTTTAGCTGGAAGTGCTATTGGTTTATCAAACTGTTAAAGGTATGGAGTCTCTGATGTCTTTTTTTAGATCGATCTTTGTTATTGGTGTTTTGGCCACTTCATGTTGCTTTGCACACAACGACGACCATGATCACGACGACCACGATCATGAGAATCACGTTGCCCTATCTCCCGAGCAGATTGCGACCGCTGGCATAGAAACCCAAATCGCCAAACCCCAGACATTGCGAATCATGATCTCGATTCCAGGAAAAATTACCATAAACCAGCACCATCAAGCCCACGTCGTTGCCAAGGCCGATGGAACCGTTGCCCAAGTCTCCAGGAACATTGGCGATGCCGTCTTCGCCGATGAAACGCTCGCTGTTTTGGAAAGCAAAGAGGTTGCAGAAGCCAAAGCAGCATACATCACAGCGATTAAGCGCGAAGCCCTTGCGTTGCAAATGCTGGCCTCTGAAGAACAGCTGAAGAACAAAAAAGTATCTCCTGAACAAGACTACCTCCATGCATGCTTAAATGCAAAAGAAGCTGAAATTAACCGAGAAGTCGCCCAACAAAAACTCTATATTTTTGGTTTGAATCAATCTCAGATTGATCAATTGACACGTGACAAGATGAGCGGCCTATGTTGCTATGAAATCAAAGCTCCTATCAATGGTGTTGTCATAGCGAAAGATATCTCGGTAGGCTCATACGTCAGTGAAGACGACCATCTTTATACGATTGCAGATCTCGATACAGTGTGGGTCGAACTGGGCATTTATCCCCAACATCTTTCACAAGTAAAGTTGGGCAATAAAATTATCGTCACCCCCATCAGAGACGAGCACATAAAAAGCGAAGGGGAACTGACTCAACTTTGTCCAATCATCGATGAAGGGACGCGGACTGCTGCTGCTATCGCGACGATACCGAATAAATCACGAACATGGTTTCCTGGGACTTATGTCACTGCTAACATTGTAATTGATAAAGTTGATGTGCCTGTGGCTGTTTTGAAGAAAGCAGTTCAGACAGAAAACGGAGAAAGCTATATATTTGTACCCCATCCAGAAGGGTTTTTGAAGCAAGAAGTTGTTTTGGGCAAATCTGATGGCAAATATGTGGAGATTGCGGAAGGTCTACAAGCGGGCGAGCCCTATGCATCGACGGAGACATTTCTTTTGAAGGCTGAGTTAGGCAAGGGCGGCGGCGGCCACGATCATTGATCATTGATATAATATTTTACCACAGAGATCACAGAGAGAGAAGAAGTAACAGGATATGAAGGATAGTGCTCTTCGTGAACGCTCCCGCGCCGAGCCCGCGCCCGAACCTCCCTTGCCGCACAATCTTTCGCAATAGTTTTTACCACAGAGATCACAGAGAGAAGAGGAGAAGGGAGAGGAGTAGAAAAAGTGGCAGGATATGCTGAGGAGGATATGAAGGATAATGTTAACATCCGGTTACTTTCTCTTCTTCCCCTCCTCTTCTCTCTGTGATCTCTGTGGTAAAAACTATTGCGAAAGATTGTGCGGCAAGGGAGGGTCGGGCACGGGCTCGGGCGCGTTCACGAAGAGCACTATTAAAAGGCTAATATTATGATTGAAAAAGTACTGTCGTTTTCTATTACCTACCGCTATCTCATCGCACTGCTCACCGCATGCATCGCAGCTTACGGCATTTATGCCCTCAAAAATCTCCCCATCGACGCTGTTCCCGATGTCACGAATAACCAAGTCCAAATCAATACCTCAGCTTTAGGTTACTCTCCCATTGAAGTAGAAAAGCAAATCACCTTCCCTATCGAAACTGCCCTGAGCGGTATCCCTGGACTCGAAAGCACCCGCTCCCTCTCCCGCAATGGCTTCTCGCAAGTCACTGCTATTTTTCAAGATAAAGTCGATATCTACTTTGCTCGACAACAGATCAATGAACGCCTCACCGAAGCTCGCGAAAGCTTACCGCCCGGAGCCGATCCCAAAATGGGTCCTATCTCCACAGGTCTCAGCGAAGTTTATATGTGGGCTGTCAACTTCGATCCAGTCATGCGGCAAAAAAAAGTCCATGAAGGGCGTTACGGCTGGCAAGAAGATGGCTCCTACGTAACCCCTGAAGGAGATCGCCTGAAATCTGATGTCGAATTGGCCGCATATTTGCGCACAGTGCAAGATTGGGTCATCCGTCCGCAGCTTAAGGGGATCAAAGGTCTCGCAGGCGTCGATGCTATCGGCGGATTCGTCCGACAATATCACGTGGAACCTGATCCTGAAAAAATGATTTCTTTGGGAATACCCCTCAAAGATCTTTTAGAAGCCATAAAAGACAATAACCTCAACATTGGTGCCGGCTACATTGAGCATGGTGGAGAATCTTATTTGGTAAAAGCTGATGGCCGTATAGAAACTCCCGAACACATAAGCAGCATCGTCGTTACCACTCGAGAAAACGTCCCCATTTCAATCGGTGATATTGCCACTGTTGGTATTGGCAAAGAGCTTCGCAGTGGAAGTGCTAGTGAAAATGGAAGTGAAGCTGTGATCGGAACAGCAATGATGTTGATTGGAGCCAATAGCCGCACTGTTGCAACCGCTGTAAAAGAAAAGTTGGAGCTCATCAACGAAACGCTGCCTGTCGGAATCGAAGCAAAGCCTGTCCTTAGCAGAATAAAACTCATCGATACCACCATTCATACCGTTGCAACCAATTTAGCTGAAGGTGCCATCCTCGTCATCGCGGTTCTTTTTATGTTCTTGGGGAATTTCAGAGCCGCCCTCATTACAGCTCTTGTGATCCCATTATCGATGTTGATGACTGCCATTGGCATGGTGCAGACAAAAATCAGCGGAAACTTGATGAGTTTGGGGGCGATCGATTTCGGATTGATCGTCGATGGGGCTGTGATCATCGCTGAAAATTGCCTTCGGAAATTGTCGGAAAAGCAGCGAGAGTTCGGCCGTATATTGACTCTTGAGGAGCGCCTTCATGAGGTGCTTCAAGCAAGTAAAGAGATGATCCAGCCTTCGGTGTTTGGACAAGCAGTCATTATTACTGTCTATCTTCCGATTTTGACACTATCCGGTATCGAAGGGAAAATGTTTGAGCCAATGGCTCTGACGGTTATTTATGCACTTGTTGCAGCCTTTATCCTTTCCCTGACGTTTGTCCCTGCGATGGTCGCCATTTTTGTGAGCGGAAAAGTAAGTGAAAAGGAAAATATCCTCATTCATGCAGCCAAAAGTCTCTATGAGCCTTTGTTGCGTTCTATTGTGAAAGTGCCCTATATGATTACAACAGGTGCAGTTAGCCTGGTCATTGCCGCTGGTTTTTTGTTTAACTCTCTCGGACAAGAGTTCATTCCCACTCTTGACGAACTCGATATTGCCGTGCAGGCTTCCCGCATTCCTAGTACATCGCTTACCCAAGCAACTGCAATGCAGCTCGGGGTGGAAAAAACTCTTAAAGGTTTTGATGAAGTGGCCTTCGTTTTTTCAAAAACAGGAACCGCTGAAATGGCATCAGATCCAATGCCTCCCTATGCTTCTGACACTTTTGTCATTCTGAAACCCCGTCACGAATGGGCCAATGCTGATCGCAGTAAAAATGATCTCATTGAAGCAATGGAAACCGAATTGGAAAAATTACCCGGTAATACCTATGAATTTACCCAGCCTATTGAAATGCGTTTCAACGAACTCATCGCAGGCGTGCGAAGCGATGTGGCTGTAAAGATCTATGGGGATGATTTCCAACTCATGAAGAAAACCGCCGATTCCATCGCGGCTATTCTCAGAAAAGTTCCGGGCGCTGCAGATGTCGTGGTAGATAAAACCGATGGCCTCCCCACTTTGGAAATTAATGTGAATCGAGAAGCCATGAGCCGCCATCATTTGAATATGCGCGACGTTTTAGAGATGGTCGAAGTTGCCATTGGTGGGGGTAAGGCTGGTATCATTCTTGAAGGGGATCGCCGCTACGATTTAATGGTAAGGCTCCCTGAAGATATTAGAAAAGAGGTGGCGATGCTCGAAAAACTGCCCATCTCCCTACCGCCTGAAAATTTCAAAAAAGAAGAGAAAGAAGGGCACAAAGATACCTATGCTTACATTCCTCTTAAAGAAGTGGCTGACCTCAAAGTGACGACAGGGCTTAATCAGATCAGTCGGGAAAATGGCAAAAGATTGGTGATGGTACAAACAAATGTGCGCGGATCGGACCTTTCGACATTTATAGAGACTGCAAAACAAAAGATTGCCGAAGAGGCTAAAATCCCACCAGGCTATTGGATAGAATGGGGCGGCCAATTTGAGAATCTTTTGTCGGCACGAGAAAGGCTCATGGTTGTAGTTCCGATATGCTTTGCTGTGATTTTTCTGCTGCTTTATACCGCATTTCACTCCGTCAGACATGCGGCTCTCGTGTTCACAGGGGTGCCCCTTGCATTGACTGGAGGCATTGCTGCCCTGTGGCTGCGTGACATCCCATTCTCTATTTCTGCTGCAGTGGGTTTTATTGCATTGTCAGGAATTGCGGTATTAAATGGTTTAGTTATGGTGAGCTATATTAATCAGCTGATCAAACAGGGGATGCCCTGGGATGAATCTATTGTTAAGGGGGCCTTGACGCGGTTCCGTCCAGTCGCGGTAACGGCCTTAGTTGCCTCTTTGGGCTTTTTGCCGATGGCATTGGCGCAAGGTGCAGGTGCAGAAGTGCAGAGACCTCTTGCAACAGTGGTGATTGGGGGCTTGATCAGCTCGACGCTGTTAACACTGATCGTGCTGCCCGCCCTTTACACCCTTTTCACACCCCGCCTGAAAACAAAATAACAGGATATCCAAGCATCACATCAGGGCGGGCAAGAATAAAGAAGAAAAACAAAGCAAGGAACAAAGAAAAAACAAAGAAGAAAAGTAACAGGCTATTCTATCTATCACTGTTTATCATTGTTTATCACTGTCTATCACTGTACCATCGAGACTTCTTTGATGGCCTCTTCGTTGATGCCTGTCGTGAAAATGCCCCCCTCTGCAAGACGAGTCAGCTTCTTATCCGCTTCCCCTTCCCCATTCAACGCATGCTGCAATAAATCCATCGCCTTATTTTGACTCAAATGGCGTGCAAATGTTCTCGCTGTACCATAAACGGCAATTTTATAATGCTGCAACCGTTGGACGATTGCAATGATTGCTGCATCCTTCACGGCAGAATTTCCCCCGCGACCTGCGGTATTATCCAACTGTTCGAGAATATCTTCAATAGCCTTGCAAACACTTCCTCTCGCTTGTGTATTTAACTCTTGAAATACCATGCTCATATGTTCATTATGTTTGCTTACATCCTGCAAATAATGTGTTAATGCTTCTCGCAGATCCCCGGATGAAACAATGGAGATCACTCTTGGCAATGCTGATGCAATTTGTTCTTCAGCACTAAATAGATCATTCAATTGTTCTATAAATAGTTCTTGAAATTGATATTGCTGTGGCATAATATCTCCTTTGTTTCATAGTTGCTTCTTAATTTGACATTACTAATCGTTAAAATGATTCGCAAGAAAATTTTGATTCTGGCAAGATAATTCTATGTTTGAAATGATCAAAGGCAACCCACAGGTTAAAGATTATCTAGGCCGTCTGCTGGCAAAAGAGGCGATCCCAAACTCATTGCTCTTTGCTGGACCCGATGGGATCGGCAAGAGCCTATTCGCCGAAACTTTTGCAAAATTGGCCAATAATCTAGAGAAAATCTCCCATCCCGATATTCGAATCTATCGTCCTGAAGGGAAAATTGGGATGCATAGCATCGATTCTCTTCGCCGATTCAACGAAGAGGTGTATCAATCTCCTTATAGTGCTAAGTATAAGTTCTTTATAGTTCATGATGCCGACCGAATGCTCTCGTATAGCGCCAATGCTTTGCTCAAAACCTTCGAAGAACCCATTCATACGAGCATTATTATCTTATTATCGAGCTCTCCCGAATCGCTGTTGCCCACCGTGCTATCTCGGTGCCAAACAGTTCGTTTTAAGCAATTACAACGAGAAGAAATTGCTTTAATGGTCCAACAACACTGCGGCAAGAGCAAAGTCGATGCCGACATGATCGCGCAGCTGTCGCGGGGATCTCTAGGAAATGCCTTCAAAATGGCTTCTCAGGGGGTTGATCCATTACGTTTGCTAATTCTTAATAGTCTTTCTCAAGGGAGATTTTCCACATACACCCTTTTATTGGCCTCTTTAGCTGAAATTGTCGAACATATTGAAAAGGCGCAGCAAAGCATGGGGGAAACAGCAAGGCAGACTCTTGAAAAGCAGTATCCCGAAGGGGCTCCAGCAGCACAGCAGCAGGCAATAGATAAAGAAGTTGAAGGGCTCATGACGATGCTTGCGATGCAAGAGGTGCAGGCCGTATTTGATCTGGTGATTTCGTGGTATCGCGACATGCATTTGCTCCACTTGGGAGGAAGTCGGGATTATTTATTGAATCCCGATTTTGTGGAAGCGATTGATCAGGCGTTGCAGCGAGGGGAGAGCAAGCCATTGGAGAATGTGTTGGGAGTGATTAGTGAAGTTAAGAGGGGATATGAGAGGTCAGCGCCCTTAGCAAGCACCCTGGAATCGCTTTTTCTGCAATTGCTCTATTGAAAGGACAAAGGACGTAAAGGACATAAGGGATCTAAAGGACAATACCGTCCCTTACGTCCTTTGTCCTTTAAAGTCCTTTATGTCCCTTATGTCCTTTACGTCCTTTGTCCTTTAGGTCCCTTGTCCTTTCAGTCTGTGGTTTAACAAATGATTATGATCCCATCACAAGCAACACGCGATATTGTCCATTTCCTGAAATCACTCCGCGATACAATCATCCACGAATTTGAAACACTCGAATCTCAAGCCCGCTTTGCACGCAACCCTTGGGAGCACCATACGGGCGGTGGCGGCGAAATCTCGCTCATTCATGGCGAGATCTTTGAAAAGGCCGCAGTCAACTGGTCTGGGGTTTCTGGAGCCAACTTTCCTATGCAAGATGGCATGGGACCCTTCTTTGCTACTGGCGTAAGCTTAATTACACACATGGCAAATCCCTATGCTCCTACTGTGCATATGAATATCCGCTATATTGAAACAGAGACCAAACAATGGTTCGGCGGAGGCTATGATTTGACACCGATGGGCTTTCCATTCTCTGAAGATACACTCCATTTTCATAACATCGCAAAGACTACCCTAGATCAGTATAATCCTGAGCTTTATCCTCAATTCTCTAAAAATGCCCGAGAATATTTCTATATCCCTCATCGAAAAAAAGAGCGTGGCGTCGGGGGAATTTTCTTCGATCACTACAATAGTGGAAATTTTGAGCAAGATCTCGCCATGTGGAAATCCATCGGCACCACGTTTTTGGAGAGCTATCTGCCCATTCTTAGAAGGAGAATACAGCAGCAATACACTGCTGCTGAACGAACAATTCAATTGAAACAGCGTGCGCATTATGCTGAATTTAATTTGATGTATGACAGGGGGACCAAGTTTGGATTTATATCAGGGGGCAATCCTGAGGCCATTCTGTGTTCCATGCCCCCACTCGCGTCTTGGTAGGATCTAAGCTGATTTTTTACCACAGAGATCACAGAGAGAGAAGGGGAGGGGAAAAGAAGAGATTGATAGAAAATTCAATGACTTCTAATCCCCTCTGCGTCTCTGCGCCTCCCCGTCTCTGCGTTAAATTCGTTATAATGATTAACGCAGAGACGGGGAGGCGCAGAGACGCAGAGGGAATTATAAGTCATTGAATTTTCTATTAATCCCTTCTTTTCCCCTCCTCTTCTCTCTCTGTGTTCTCTGTGGTAAAAATAAGCAATAAGACTATCGCATAGAATGGATGTAGCTTTTAAGTGTGTTGCTCAAAAGCATCGCTATCGTCATCGGACCCACCCCCCGCGGTACAGGCGTTATCGCTCCACACTTATCTTTCACGTTTTCAAAGTCAACATCGCCCACCAATCGATCTCCCAATTTGTTTATCCCAACATCCACCACAACAGCTCCAGCCTTCACCATATCTGCCGTCACAAATTTTGGTTGCCCAATTGCTGCTATCAAGATATCCGCAAGCAGGCATAGCTCCTGTAATTTTTGAGTATGACTATGTGCGATAGTTACTGTCGCATTGGCTCCAGGTGCATTTTGCATCATCAATGCTGCCATTGGCTTGCCGACCAAATTGCTGCGCCCAAGAATGACCACATGTCTTCCCGATGGAGAAATCCCGGAACGCTCTAACAAAACTTTGATCCCCAATGGTGTACAGGGGACAAAACCACTCGAATCCCCCGTCAAAAGCTTACCAGCATTCAAAGGGTGAAGCCCATCGACATCTTTATTTGGAGAGATCGCGTGGATTATCTTCTGAGCATTAATGTGGGGGGGTAATGGCAGCTGTACTAGAATCCCATCGACAGTGGGATCTTGATTGAATTTTTGTATTTCTTCTAAAACGATATTTTCGGGGGTGTCATGGTCCAGGAAGCGTTGAATCGAAATCATCCCAACCCGTTCGCAGGCTTTAATTTTCGCTCTCACATATAAATGGGAAGGGGGGTGAGTGCCAACGAGAATGACCCCTAAGCAGGGCTTTCGTCCATTGGCAGCAGCAATCTGGCTTTGAATTTCCTTTTCAATCTCTGCAGCAATAGCTCGACCGTCAATAATCATTTCACAGCTTCTCGCCATTCTTTTCGTTTCCATTGATCGATTTGATTCTCACTTTTTCTACGGAGCGCTCGTTGGACTTGAGGATTTCCATGTCAAATTTATCATGGTGAATCACAAAACCTTTTGCAGGGATCGATCCCGTTGTGTGGTAGATGTATCCACCGATCGTATCGTATTCCCCTTCTTGCGGAATCTCCACACCCAACTGCTCTTCGGCATCCAGAATATTCATTCGCGCATCTACAACCCAAGAGCCATCAGGTTGCACATAATAGAGTTCCACCTCTTCTTCATCATACTCATCAGCAATTTCACCGACAATCTCTTCTAATATATCTTCGATGGTAACGATACCCGCAGTTCCCCCATATTCGTCTACAACAATGGCTAAATGGACTTGCTTCTTGCGGAACTCTTGCAGTAAGCTTGAAAGCTTCTTTGTTTCAGGAGTATGGAGAATGTTTTTTTGTATGGTTTCAATAGGAGCTGACAGGACAGCAGGATCGTTATTTTTTAGCTCGTATTCGATATATTTACGCAGGATGTCTTTATACATAAGCACCCCGACAATATTATCGACTGTGGTTCGGTAGACTGGGGTGCGGCTATATTCTTGCCCTTGCAATAGCTTTGCAGCCTCTTTAATTGATATTTCTGCAGGAAGACTGAACAAATCAACGCGGGGGACCATCACTTCACGAGCAATTCTCTCTTTAAATTGCACGACTGATTCAATCAAATTTTTATCGTGTACATCAAAAGCAGGGCTGAGATCGGCATGTTGAAGCATATCGATAATTTCTTGTCTTCCCATCGATTCATAAGGTTGAATCAATTGCGATGAGGAATGGGAAATTTTTAGAAATAAATAGGTGAAGGGAAATACTAAAAAGAGAATGGGTGTGGTCAAGGGCAGGCATATGCGTAAGGTATTTATTGGATAGGAGCTTCCCAAAATGCGGGGAAGATAATCGGAAACAATAAAAGAGATGAGCATAAAAGCGATCACAATGAAACAGAGCAATAGCAAATGGCTGTAAGAATCTTGAAATGGGAAAAACAGTGCGGCGAGACCGATGACAAAACTTGTTGTATAAAGGAAACGGCTTACATTCTGAGCGCAAATCAGCGAAAAGAAAAGACTTTCATAGGGCCCGTTAGGAAAAAAGAAATTGTGAAAGATACCATATGGGAAAAGTTTTCCCGATCCTCTTACCTCTTTAACGACATCTTTTTTGTGCAAACTGCGGAATGCGCTACAAATTGCCACTAAGAAAAATGTGCAAGCAAGGAAGAACAGTGTCGAAAAAACCATCAAAATAAATAGCAAGTGATTGACCTCCATAAAGGACCTAAGGGACAAAGGACGTAAAGGACATAAGGGACACAAAGGACTTTAAAGTACAAGGGACGTAAAAGTCTTGCTGTCCTTTACGTCCTTTGTCCTTTAAAGTCCTTTATGTCCCTTATGTCCTTTACGTCCTTTGTCCTTTACGTCCCTTCTTTTCAAATGTTGCATATGGCGCCGTTCGGCTGCCCGCATTGCTGCTCGCTCTTCTTTGTCAATATCATCATATCCCATTAAATGCAAAAGACCATGTATAACATAAAGAGTGACTTCTTCATAAGGATCTTTTTGATGCTTCAACGCATAATCTACGGCAACTTGTGTACAAACGAAAACATCGCCAAGCAAAGCTGTATTTTCTAAAGTATCAAAACTGTCGAACTCAAATTTGAAATTATTAGATACAGGAAGTGAGATACAATCAGTGACGGAGGAATCATCGAAAAATTTGGCATGAAGCTGACTGATTTCAGCTGGTTCAACTAAATGAATCCCTACTTCGTCGTACTGCTTTCCTTCAAATGCAACGACTTCCTTCACAAGAGCTTGAAGAGATTGCGGAGAGAATGAAAGGCACGACTGCCTATTGGAAATATGAACGATCAACTTTAAATTTAACCTTTAATCTGTTTGCGCCGGCCCTCCGGGACGGTATGTGTTGGTTGGCGGTTACCCAGGCTTCGCTTACCCCTCCGGGGAGCTTCAGCCTGGGCTATTACGTGAACATCCCTCCGGGCTGGATGCAGAACCTCTTGAAAATCACTTTTCACACTGCCCGGAGGGCTGTTCACGTAATAGCCCAGGCTGAAGCTCCCCGGAGGGGTAAGCGAAGCCTGGGATAGCACCATCCAGTAACACCGTCCCGGAGGGCCAGCACAAACCATTATCAATTTCTATGGTAAAATCTCTTCCAACAACGGTCTTATGCGACAGGAGTTTTAGGAAGGCCGGTCACTTTCTTCATTGACTCGTCCCATCTGCCCAGTTTCTTCAACACATTCACTCTTTCAAAACGTTTTAATACATTGCGCTTCTTGGCACCTTTTGTGGATTTGCCAAAACTTGGATGTCTAGACATAATTCATTCCCTTATTATTTAATCTTAGCGATAAAAACATGAGCCGCAACATCGCCTTCAAGCGCGTTTGAATGCTCTTTGTATCCATTCTTTAGCTGATCTTTGAGAGCCCCTGTTTTTACTGACGGACCTTTGGGTCTGCGACGGGATTGGCTTCTTCTTTCTGACTGTTTGCTAATGCGTACCATGTGTGTTCTCCTACTTTTGTACAATGTAGACAGTATAAAGATTAAAGGTGATTGATGCAATCAATTTTACATCAATTTTCATAACCTACATGAACACTTTCCAAAGTCGTTTTTTGTGATAAAAGGCCGTTGCTTGCCCCCAGCTGAACTCAAACATCTTATGCTTATATTGATGAAATGATGTTGGCTTTAAACTCTTAGATAAGCTTATCACTGTTGCATGGGGACGAATTTTTTCCAATTTCTCTTCCAATGCCTCCATCAAATCATCCTGAAAACAGGTGGAGTTCATGAAAATAAAATCAGCGTCGGAAAAATCGATATCTAAAAAACTTCCGTGAATCAACTGGATCTGCTTGTCGCCTATCTCTGGGGCAATGGTAGGATAAATGTCGTTCTCATACCGCTTTAGAACCTCAGCTGACGCGCCATACAATGTTTCCAGGTATTCAATGCCTCTCGCGACCTTGAAATCAAACATCAAATGCGCCAGCATCACAGCCTTGCCTGTGCCAGAACCGAGATCATAAAAAATCTGACCTGGTATGGGACCCCCTTCGGAGACCATTTCGTAAAAAGAATCTGGAACCACTTCGCCATAAACAAATGACTTGCTGGTATATTGATTCTTTTCGCGACCCTCTAATGACAATGACCGACCATTAACGTTATCGTATAAAGTATGAAATATTTCTTTTACTTTTTCTCGTTCCATAAAAAATAGCCTCCGAAAACCAGTTGATTATATAGCATTAGAATCTATCAGATAAAGAGAAAAATCAAGAAGAAAAGTAGGAAGGGGTAAAAATTGCTGTTCCTATCCGCAGAAAAGTGGCCCCTTCAGCTATTGCCAGACGATAATCATGGGTCATTCCCATCGAAAGATGAGGCAATTGCATCTGCTCTTTTAATTGACGAAGTTTGGAAAAACATGATCTGATGACTGATTCGTTTTCTGTCAAAGGAGCAATGGTCATTAATCCTTGTACTTTGATTCCTGGCATTGCTTGGATTGATTCATAGGCTTGCAAGCAATCCTCAGGGGTGAAACCATGCTTAGAAGTTTCTCCGGAAGTGTTTACTTGCAGAAAAACGTTTATTGGAGTGAGAGTCTTGGTTTTGCTGCTTTCAAGGCTACATTGTGAGATGGTTTTTGCCAGTTGAAATGAGTCTACAGAATGAATCCAGCTGAAAGTTTGGACCGCTTTTTTGACTTTATTGTGTTGCAGAGAGCCAATCATGTGCCATGAGATGTCGTAGGGCGCTTGAGGGGTTTTCGTGAGAGCCTCTTGGAGCTTATTTTCGCCAAAATGATGGCAGCCGGCAGCGTAGAGTGGGGAAGCGTTTTCCCAAGAGATCCCCTTTGTGACAGCGATGAGGGTGATTTCGTTTGGGTTGCGTCCATTTTGTCGCGCACACGTTTCGATGTTGTAGAGGAGTTCGTGATAATTTTTGAGGATGGAAGTTGCCATGCGAGTAATTTACGCGAGAAGATATTTATCTGCAAATTTCCTGGACAAGGGATCAGGACATAAGGAGGTAATTGTAGAAGAGTAGCTCTAATGACTTATAATTCCCTCTGCGTCTCTGCGTTAAATTCGTTATAATGATTAACGCAGAGACGCAGAGGGAATTATATGTTTCGTTAAAGTATTAACAATAATGCACGATGTTATCACAATTAAGTAGTTTAGATCAAACTAAAGTCGACAGGATCAAACTCTAATAAATACTCGTTAATAGTTGCTCGTTCTTCGACGTTAAGTGCTTTAAAAGCGCTTTCAAGCTTGTGTAGTAAGGCAATATCATATGGAGGTTCTTTTTGTACGATTATGAATCTAATATTAAAATACTCTCTTCCTTCAGAAGACCACCATACGTCAGCGAGTTTTACAGAAACTTCTTCAGGAGATATTCGATTTAAAACAGAAGGATCAAGGCCGAGCCATCCCTTGGTACCTAATTCACGAAATGAACCAATCAGTTTAAGGCGTAGAGTTGCTTCAAAAGGTGGTAATAGACCAGCAATAGTTCCTAAATCTTTTGGGCTAAGATCTTTAACGGTCCCATCAAAATCGTCTATTTTTTGTATAAGCTCAATTGGATTAAGTGTTTCGAATTCGATAGTGTTCCTTAAAGTAAAATATTCTTCTCCTTTGCGTGCAATAATATCGGCCAATCTTTTGTAGGCTTCATCAAGAGTCACTGGGATTTCCTCTCTAAAGGCAAACATTTTGTTACTATGGAACTCGCGAATCCACTCAAGAGCTTCTTGATGGTCTATTTCCTCAGCAATATCATCAGATTCAAACGGTAATAAAAACGTATTAATAGTTTCTTTTGCTTCGGGATCAAGAGCATTAAGGGCGCTGTCAAGCTGGTCTCGTAAAGCAATATCACATGGAGGTTCTTTTTGTACGATTATGAATCTAATATTAAAATACTCTCTTCCTTCAGAAGACCACCATACGTCAGCGAGTTTTACAGAAATTTCTTCAGCGGATATTCGATTTAAAACAGAAGGATCAACGCCGAACGGTTCCCCCATAGCTAAAGTACGAAATGAATCAATCAGTTTAAGGCGTAGAGTTTCTTCAAAAGGTGGTAATAGACCAGTAATAGTTCCTAAATCTTCTGGACTGAAACCTTTAACGTACCTATCAAAAAAGTTTATTGTTCGTATAAGCTCAATTGGATTAAGTGTTCCAAATTCGATAACGTTTCTTAAAGTAAAATATTTTACTTCTTTGCGTGCAATAAAATCGGCCAATCTTTTGTAGGCTTCATCAAGGGTCAGTGGGATTTCCTCTTTAAAGGCAAACTTTTTTTTACTATGGAACTCGCGAATCCACTCAAGAGCTTCTTGATGGACTATAGCCCCATCCAAAGATACGTCAAAGGGTTGTAAGAGTTCATGAAGGGTTTTCTCTGCTTCTGAAGGAAGAGTTTTGGCAATAATTGCTAGAGACGATTGGGCAGCAGAAGTATTTGCGCTTGGATCATCACCATCTCGTCCAGCTTCCTTATAATCGAAGTATGCCTTTAAATTCTCTTGCATGGCTTTATGTATAGCAGTTAGATAACGGTGTCCTGCGACAGTACTAGCTACATAAACAATTTCATTAAAAGCGTTTTTGTAACTGACAGAGGTTTTGGCCACACGCGAAGGCTGGATATCAGTTCGAAGGCGAATGTGGTTTTTTTCTATTAAATCATTGACAAAGGCAGTCACTACTTCAATGCGCAGCAGTGCTTGTACAGTATTGTCAACACCAGCCTGCAACTTTTTTAAATTTTCTTCTTCATCTCTATGGCCGAATAGATGAACTGGATCATTCCACAGATCTTCTGCGCGGTGGCCTATTCCGGAAGTCATGAAGTATCTCTTTATTTTGTGTTGATGAATGGTAATAAATAATAAATGATAGTATCACAATTAAGTAATTGAGATCAATTTAAATTAGTATGATTAATATAATGACTAGAGAGGTGTGAAAAAATAGAGTAGGATAAAATAGAAGTATTTAAAAATAAAACTGAAGGCTGAAGAATTGTTGTGTTGTTCTTCAGCAGGCCAACGGCAACATGAGATATCCACACCAGGCCAACGGCAACATGAGGCATACACACCAGGCCAACGGCAACATGAGACCTCCACACCAGGCCAACGGCAACATGAGACCTCCACACCAGGCCAACGGCCTGACGTATAAAAGCCTAGGGCAACGCCCTAGGTACGCCCAGAGTTAATTTTCAGGCTGAAAGCCTGACGTATAGCAAACACAGTTGATGCAAAACAAATCCCATTTCAGTAAGATGAGATGTGCTATTTAAATTTGAAATCGTATGTATCTTAGTCCATAACACCAACACCATAACCAAACACCATAACACCAACACTAACACAACCTGAGAAATAAATATGTCACAATCCCTCTCCAACGTACTCTTACATATTATCTTCAGCACTAAAAACCGTCATCCTTTTATAGACGATATTATTGAACCTGAGCTATATGCTTTTATGACTTCTATCGTTGCATCCCGTGGAAGTTACGTGCATAAGATTGGAGGAATTGCTGACCATGTACATCTCTTTGCTACGTTACCACGCACTTTGTCCATTAGTGACTTTCTAGAAGAAATCAAAAAAAACTCGTCAAAATGGATCAAAACAAAGGGTACAAATTATAGAGATTTCTCCTGGCAAAAAGGATATGGAGCATTTTCTGTAAGTGAGTCCATGCATGGAGCAGTTATAACATATATTTCCAACCAGAAGGAACATCACAAAACTCAATCCTTCCAAGATGAATATCGTAAGATTCTCCAACTCAATCGGGTTCCGTTTGATGAGAGATATCTTTGGGACTAGCATGATTTTGTATACTATACATCAGGCTTTCAGCCTGAGAGTTAACTCTGGACATACCTAGGGCGTTGCCCTAGTACACTGTAAGGTAAATCCGTGCCAGTAAAAACTCCGCCAAAGCCCCGGGGTTGAATCGATCGTAAGTCACCCCATATTGCTAATATTGGGTGACTTACGATCGTTCAACCGCGGGAGCTTTCGCGAAGTTTTTACTTGGACGGATTTACCTTACAGTGTACTAGGCTTTTATACGTCAGGCTTTCAGCCATCAATGTCAAACTCTAATAACAAAAAACCAATAGTCTCTTGATCTCTGAGACTAAGAGCTTCAAAGGCGTTTTTAAGTCTGTGTAGTAAAGCAATATCATTTGTATGTTTTTTCTGTTGCGCGATTAGGAATCTAATATTAAAATACTCTCTTCCTTCAGAAGACCACCATACGTTAGCGAGTTTTACAAAAACTTCTTCAGGGGACATTTGCGTTGAAACAGAAGGATTAAGGCCGAGCCATCCCTCGGTATCTAATTCACGAAATGAATCAATCAGTTTAAGATGTAGAGTTTCTTCAAAAGGGGGTAATAGAGCATTAATAGTCGCTAAATCTTCTGGACTAAGATTTTGAACGGTCCAATCAAAATCGTCTATCTTTTGCATAAGCTCAAATGGATCAAGTGTTCCGAATTCGATAGCGTTTCTTAAAGTAAAATATTCTTCTCCTTTGCGTGCAATAATATCGGCCAATCTTTTGTAGGCTTCATCAAGAGTCACTGGGATTTCTTCTCTAAAGGCAAACATTCCTTCAGTATGGAGCTCGCGAATCCACGGTATAGCCTCAAGATACTTTATAGACCCATTCAAAGACTCGTCAAAGGGTTGTAAGAGTTCATGAAGGATTTTCTGTGCTTCAGGAGTAAGAGTTTTGGCAGCAATTGCTAGAGATGTTTGGGCAGCAGAAGTATTTACGCTTGGACCATCGTCATCTCCTCCAGATGCCATAGAAATGAAGTATGCCATTAAATTCTCTCGCATGGCTTTTTGTATAGCAGTCAGATAAGGATGCCCTTCGACAGTACTAGCTACATAAGCAATTTCATTAAAAGCGTTTTTGTAAGCGAGAGAGGTTTTGGCCACCCGCGAAGGTTGGATATCAGTTCGAAAGCGAATGTAGTTTTTTTCTATTAAATCATTGACAAAGGTAGTCACTTTTTTAATGTGCAGCAGTGCTTGTACAGTATTGTCAACACCAGCCTGCAACTTTTTTAAATTTTCTTCTTCATCTGCATGGCCGAATAAATAAACTGGGTAATTCCACAGATCTTTTGAGCGTGAGCCTATTCCGGAAGTCATGATGTATCTCCTTATTTTGTGTTGATGAATGTTAATGAATGATGAGCGATAGTATCACAATTAAGTAATTGAGATCAACTTAAATTAATATGATTAATATAATGACTGATAGGTATGGAAAAATAGAGTAGGATAAAATAGAAGTATTTAAAAATAAAACTGAAGGCTGAAGAATTGTTGTGTTGTTCTTCAGCCTTCACACTCTATTCGAGACTCGGTAGGGTGTCCTCGCCAGATTCAGGCGGTGTACTACCGGCAGTGGTAGGTGCATGTGAAGGGAAATCTTCAACGATTGATTTTTTATTGGTTTCTGAATTCTGAGTAGTACTAATAAACAGTTTAATAAGCTTTTCAAGTTCTTGTACAGCTTTAGTAATGTCTGCTTCAGTCATATGAGGTCCGACATTGAAGCCGCGTTGGGAAAGTAACGAGTTGATCAGATTCCTTTGTTCGCTTGTCAAATTAGCATTTAATTCAGTCCATGAACCCACTTCTTTTCGTCCTATGTCTGTAGAAGTTGCAGCAGGTCCTGTTGCAGCATCCAATTTATGCCGCGCCTCACCAAGTCCTCCACCAAGTCCTCCGACTCCTCCAATAAAACTCATGATATCTCCTTATTTGTTAAGTTAAGTTTGTTTGCGATACGAATTATAAAGAATTAAATAATTTTCGGCAAACGAAAAGTAATTCAAATGTAATTCAGGAAATGTTAGAAGTTCTCTTAACGTACTCAGCGTGCCCTAGCAGCTGCAACCGTTTCGTTAAACGGTATCAAGAGTTCGTTAATGATCTTTCTTGCTTCTGGACTAAGATCTCTAGCAGCTTTTGCGAGAGGAGTTTCTCTAGAAGCTTCAGAAACAAACGCCATCTGTTTTTGGAATAGATCCTGTCTAGCTTGAAAATATTCGAAGACTTTTGGAGATTCTGCTGCTAGGCCAACGATTCTATTAAAATCGTTTTTATAGGAAAGATGAGATTTACCAAGGGAAGCGGTTCTTAATCTAATACTGCCTCCGCTTTCGTAGCTCTTAATTGCTGAAACATGATCCTGAACAATAAAAAGTTCGCTTGTTTCTCTTATTGCGTAGCCTAGTAGACGCACTTCTAATGGAGATAGCTTGTTAATCCCCGCAAAGATCAAATCCATATTTATTCCGGAAGTCATGATGTTTCTCCTTTTTTCTTGTTTGTGTTAATGAATTATATGCGATACTAACAAGATTAAGAATTAAAGTCAATTAAATTAATATCATGATTAGAATTGTGTGGTAAAAATAGAAGTATTTAAAAATAGAACCGAAGGCTGAAGAATTGTTGTGTTGTTCTTCAGCCTTCACACTATATTCGAGACTCGGTGGGACATCCCAGCCAGGTTCAGGCGGTGTAATATCGGCCCACACCTGCGGTTTCGCTCGCAGGCTCGCGAAAAGGCGACTCTAAATCATCCTCATCAAATAGAACAAACTCGCTGCAATAATCCCTGCTGCTGGTATTGTAAATATCCATGCCCAAAGGATCTTGGTCGCTACGCCCCACTTGATGTGAGAAGGACGATAAATGGCCGAACCTATTCCTATGATCGATCCTGTGATTGTGTGCGTTGTCGAAACTGGAATCCCTAAATGGGTCGCAAAAAATAGCGTGAAGGCGCCGGCAGTCTCCGCACAAAACCCTCCAATAGGCCGCAATTTGGTGATTTTCATTCCCATTGTTTTAACGATGCGCCATCCCCCCATTGCTGTCCCTAACGACATCGCCAATTGACAAGACAATATCACCCAGAAGGTTTGCGGTTCTTCCAAAGAAAGGTGGGTGCCTTCATGTATCATCCCCGAAGCCAACAAAAGCGCCATAATGATCCCCATGGTCTTTTGAGCATCGTTTGCACCATGTCCAATGGAATACAATGCTGCAGAAACCAGTTGCCATTTGCGAAAATGTTTGTCAATTGTTGAGGGATGGCCATGGCGGCATCCCCAATACACGATAAGGATGAGGATGAATCCCAGAATAAAGCCCATTAGAGGGGCTATCACGATGAATGCCAACGTTGTTTCGAGCATTTCAAGTTGCAAAACTTCTGTCCCACCATAAGCAATCCCAGCGCCAGAAAGGGCTCCAATAAGGGCATGTGAAGAGCTTGTAGGCAGTTTCCACCACCATGTGAGCAGATTCCAAATGATGGCACCTAGCAAGCCTGCACAAATGACAATGACATAAGAAAAATCGTTGGGTTCAATTTTGACGATTTGTGAAATGGTGTTGGCAACTTTTGGAACAAAGATGAGCATCGGAACGAGATTAAAGAATGCTGCCCATGCTACTGCAACTAAGGGGGATAAAACGCGCGTCGACACAACAGTTGCAATCGAATTTGCGGCATCATGGAAGCCATTAAGTACATCAAACAAAAGGGCGAGGATGATCGCGATTGATACAATGCAAATGGTAATGGTCATATTAGGTAGAACTCAGCTATTTTCAATCATGACCCCTTCGATGATGTTTGAGACCGATTGGCAATAGTCGATCGCTTCTTCAAGATTTTCATAGACCTCTTTCCATTTAATGAGTGCAAAGGGATCTTTTTCTTCGTCAAAAAGTTTGCCAATTAGGCGTCGGACTTCCTTATCACCTTCATTTTCAAGGGTATGGACGATGACAAAGGGTTGAGAGATATCTTTTGGAAGCTTTGATGTGCGAAGTATGGCAATAATCCCCTGCAATGCTTTGACAGCAGACATCAGAATCGTAACCAGCGTTTGTATCTCGTGTTGTCGAGTGTCCATTTTGTATGTAACAATTCGTGCAGCCACATCTTCAATGAGGTCGAGGATGTCGTCCATATGAGTGATGAGGCGGTAGATGTCGTTGCGTTCAAAAGGGGTGATGAAGGTTTTGTGAAGTGTTTCGATGCATTGGTGAGTGATGTTGTCGGCTTGTTTTTCGAGTACAGCGATGGCTTCAGCTTGTTTTTCATGTTCTTGATGTAAGCAGGGGACCATTTCGGCAAGCTTTTCGACAGCCTGTAGGACGATAGCGATATGTTTTTCGAAGAAAGCGTAGAAGTCTGTGGTGCGGGGGAGTAACTTGCCAAACATAGAACTGCAACGCCTTTGTTGTACATCGCTACTCCCTCACTTATAGCTGAGATCTTTATTAATTGGCTATTGAATACACTTAAACGAGTCCCAAAGCTTTGAGAACATCAAATTCTTTAGCAGTAAAATTGGCACGAGCAAGGAGCATACGAGTACGAGCGGTAGGGACATTACTGTTCTTATCTGCCAAATATTTACTGGAGTCATGAACCCCGGCTCCTTTTCGTTCATCCGCGGCATTAAAAAATTCCCTGCCTGTATCTGTTAGGGCTATTTTTCCGAGTTGAATACGAATATTATTCCAATAGTCACCCCCTCCTACTTCGAGTTTTGAGATAGTTTCATCATTAAGAAGAATGCTACCTCTATTAATTAGATCTTGGATCCATTTTGCAGCATTAATTAAATCCTCTGCTTCAGATTCATTACTAGTTGCATCCCTTATTGTTTTCTTTATCGATTCACTAAGTCGAATAGCCATTGGAGGGTTATTCTGATAATAAACTTCAACGCTTGTTTCAAGATCAGCTTTTGATTCGTATTCTGCTTTTGTATAAGGTGTGTAAATTGGGTAGTTTCCACCTATAGAAGTAGTAGAAGCCATAAAATATCTCCCTTGTTTTGTTTTTTTATTAATGAACTGATATTATATTACTTTGTATAGTTTATGTCAAACTTTATTGTATTTGTAATGAAACTTTTTATGATTAATATTAAGAAGGATTTATTCAGAACCATCAGGCCAACGTTATTGGTTTGTGCCGGCCCTCCGGGACGGTGTGTGTTGGTTGACGGTTACCCAGGCTTCGCTGACCCCTCCGGGGAGCTTCAGCCTGGGCTATTACATGAACAGGCCCTCCGGGCTGTTTGCAACTTCTTTCGCTTGCTGAAACACATCGACATATCTAGCACAGCAAATGACAGATGTTGTAAACAGCCCGGAGGGTCTGTTCATGTAATAGCCCAGGCTGAAGCTCCCCGGAGGGGTAAGCGAAGCCTGGGTAAACGCCAAACAACCCATCCCGTCCCGGAGGGCCGGCACAAACCGATACCGTTGGCTACATTAGAGTTAACGGATTATTCTGCGCAAGGTCCTAAACCACACTGAAACAGTGTACTGATGACATTGGCCACTGCAACAAAAAGAAGAACGCTAAACGCTAATTTGCCCAACCAATTAATGGGAGGAAGTGGAGCGTTTACGTTTTGAGGTGCATTTTGCTCAATCCAATCTCTTGGATCATACAGAAAAAGGAGAAGAGCAACCGATAAAACAACGCACGTAAACACAACAAACGACCATGTATAAAGGCTCAAACCTAAAATGGGTATGCCGAAAGTATGAAATCCTGGGCATACGTGCAGCGAAATTTGACGCAAGGCAACAGTTCCTCCGACAAGGGCGCATATCAGAGCTAGTCCATAGTACGCGGGGCGTATTCCCAAGAACACATTCATCAACAAGCAGGCACCAACCCCAATCATCCCTAAGCGTTGCAAAAGACAAAGGGGACATGGTTGCTCGTGTAACACAAATTGTACTCCAAAAGCGCTTAATAATACTCCGCATAAAATGAGTACAACAATAGCGTTGAGATTGCTTTGTAGTTGGTTTCTATCCATTCATATCCTCCATACTTTCACAAGATGATTTTTAGTGTATCAGTTGCATGATGCCAGAACATTAACAGGGTCAATAAAATGCCGATTAGGTTCAAGTAAAAGGCGATTCTATGTTGCCCCTGCCATATGGAGAAGATTGCTCCAGAAAAAATTAAAAATAAACCGGCCATATATTTATCCTCTATCCTTTTCTTTTCCTAAAACAGGTTTTTGGTTACCTTACATTTTACTTTCTATGTACCTGGCTCCTGTTTTTTTATCACTCTGTTTTTTTTATTATGGCATCAAATATGAAAATATTAATCATCGGCGGAGGGTTTGCAGGGCTAAATGCGGCCCTTGCCCTCAAAAATGCCCCTGTAGACATCCTACTCATCGATAAAACAAACCACCATCTTTTCCAGCCACTGCTATACCAAGTGGCCACTGCAGTCTTATCCCCTGGAAATATCGCTTCCCCAATTCGAGAAATCCTCGCCAAACAAAACAATACCACTGTCCTGCTTGCAGAAATTGTCAAAATCGATAAACTCAACCATGAAGTTATCGCTGCCAATGGAGAACATTATCCTTACGATTACTTGATCCTGGCTCCTGGTACGCGACATTCCTACTTTGGTCATGATGATTGGGAACCGTTTGCTCCGGGATTGAAAACTTTGGATGATGCTCTAAAAATTCGTGAACGGATCCTGCTCAGTTACGAGCGTGCAGAGCGTTGCGAAAGCCTTTCAGAGGCTACAAAGTTCATGAGCTTTGTTATCATTGGAGGAGGTCCCACAGGTGTAGAAATGGCAGGATCCATCGGAGAAATTGCTCACAAAACCCTTGTAACAAACTTCCGTCACATTAAACCAGAGCAAACCAAAATCTATCTCATCGAAGGGGAGAGTCAAGTTCTCCCAAGTTTTCCCAAAGACCTCGCAGAAAAAGCCCGTATAGATCTAGAGAAATTGGGAGTCCAAGTCTATCTCAATTCATATGTCACAAACGTCACTGCAACAGGGGTTAGATTGGGTGACCAGTTCATTGAATCCCCAAACATCATCTGGGCTGCGGGCAATGCGGCTTCACCCCTACTGAAAAGCCTTGACATTCCTCTTGACCGTAGTGGGCGTGCCATTGTAAAAGCAGATTTGACAGTTCCGAATCATCCTGAAATTTTTGTCATTGGAGATGCGGCTGCCCTTAATGGAGCTGACGGGAAACCTTTGCCTGGAGTGGCCCCTGTAGCCATTCAACAAGGACGTTATGTGGCCAAACTATTAAGCCAAAAGAATCTCGTAGAACCAGACAAACGCCCCCCTTTTAAATATCGCGACAAGGGGATGATGGCGACAATAGGGAAAGCAAAGGCAGTCGCGAAAGTCGGAAAACTAAAAATGTCAGGCTATCCTGCATGGCTTATGTGGAGTCTTATCCATATTGTCTATTTAATTACATTTTCAAATAAGCTGCTTGTTATGATACAATGGTTCTATTTGTATTTATCAAATCAACGCCGCATACGGTTAATTACCCGTCCGATTGGCGATCAGGATGATCCTATATGATACAAGTTGATGCTTTAAACATGGCTTACCATGGCAGCGAGCTGTTCTCTGGAGCCACTTTTAATTTGCAAGAAGGGGAGCGCTGCGGCCTTGTCGGCAGGAATGGCTCCGGGAAATCTACCCTTTTCAAGTTAATCACCCGGCAGGAAACCCCTGATGGGGGAACGATCTCCGTGCGCAAAAACTACTCAATAGGGATCTTGGATCAACACATTCGTTTCACGCAAAAAACTCTTCTGGATGAAGCTGCTCTTGGATTGCGTGAGGATGAGAAAGATTGTCTCTACAAAGCGGAAAAGATTCTGTTTGGCTTAGGCTTTAAAGAGGATGACCTCTCACGCTCAATCCAAGACTTCTCTGGAGGCTATCAACTGCGTCTCCATTTGGCAAAAGTCCTCATCTCCGAACCCAACTGCTTGCTTCTCGATGAGCCCACCAATTATCTCGACATCGTTTCGATCCGTTGGTTTACCCGATTTCTAAAGCAGTGGAAAGGGGAATTCATCCTCATTTCTCACGATCGAGAATTCATGGACAGTGTGACGACACATACCATGGGAATTCATCGTCAGAAAATTAGAAAAGTGAAAGGATCGACCGTTTCATTTTATGAACAGATCTTGCAAGAAGAAGAGATCCATGAAAAGACACGTCAGAATGTGGACAAAAAACGTTCTCACATGCAGTCGTTCATCGATCGTTTTGGAGCAAAAGCCTCAAAGGCTACACAGGCGCAGTCTCGACAAAAGATGTTGGATCGCGTCCCCATTTTGGAACGGCTGAAAGAGTTAAGCAACCTCGACTTTCATTTCAAAGAAGCCCCTTTTCCAGGCAAAAAAATGCTCGAAGCTGTGGATGTTTCTTTTTCCTTCGATGAGGGTAAATTGATCAATTCCCTTTCTTTAGCTATCGAGAAGGGGGAAAAGATCGCTATCGTTGGGAAAAATGGAAGGGGAAAATCGACCATTCTCCGCTTGTTAGCAAAGGAGCTTGCTCCAAAGCAGGGAAATGTCAAACATTCAGAAAATCTGTCTCTAGGATACTTTGGACAGACAAATATCGATCGATTAAATCCTCGCCATACTGTCGAAGATGAGATCTCCATTTCTAATACAACTCTGAATAGAACTGAGGTGAAAGGGATCTGTGGATTGATGATGTTCAGTAGCGATCAGGCAAATAAGCCCACTTCAATATTGTCTGGAGGAGAAAAAAGCCGCGTTTTGCTCGGCAAAATTCTCGCACAGCCATGCAACATATTGCTGTTGGATGAGCCCACACATCATTTAGACATGGAGTCTATAGAGGCCTTGATGGATGCCCTTGAGGACTTTGCAGGAGCTGTCATTCTTGTTACACATAGTGAGCTCATCTTAAAAAGATTGGACTTTCATAAAATTCTCGTGTGCCATCACGAACGGCAGGAGCTCTTTTTGGGAAACTATGAAGATTTTCTAGCAAAAGATGGATGGCACGACGCAAAAGAGACCGTTGTCAAAAAAGAAAAGAAAGGGGGAGCTCGTGTCGCTGTTGTGGATGTGAAGCAAAAGGCCTCGGACAAAGAGATTGCGGCAAAAGAAGCATTAATTGTGCGATGCGAAGAGGAGTTGAAGGTCAAGCAGCAACAGCTTTTAGAGGCAATACAAAGTGGAAAGACGGATAAGATTAACGAGTTTGGAATCGATGTAGCGGAGCTTGAAAAGCAGATTGATCAGCTCTACAGCGACCTAGAGAAGCTTTGGACGAAGGGACATAAGGGACAAGGGACCTAAAGGACATAAGGGACGTAAGGGACTTTAAGGGACAAGAGACATAAGGGACAACAAATGTCCTTTGTCCCTTATGTCCTTTGTCCCTTAAAGTCCCTTACGTCCCTTATGTCCTTTAGGTCCCTTGTCCCTTACGTCCCTTCAGGCACCCTAAATTTGCGATTTACCCTCTGGCTTGGTTTGTGACTTCTAAGCGGTTCTGGATGTCGTTTACGCCGTTCATTTGTCGGATTTTGTTCGCGATCATCGCTTTTTCCCTTTGAGAATTCACAGACCCTTCCATCGTCACTGTGCCGTTCACCGCTGTCACTTGTATATTCTTTGCATTTGATGATAATGTATAGTCATTAGACAAAGTTTGACGAATCCTTTGTACTAACAATCTATCAGAATCTTGGTTCGCTTGATAGTTTGTATTTCTTGATGGAGTTGAATCCTCCATGCTAACTCTATCTTGCTTTGGCTCAGGTTTTGGCTGATCGCAAGCTAATAGAACTAAACTTAATGCAGGTATAACAAAAAATAGTGCTTTTTTCATTTTTAACCCCCTAATATGTTAATTTATTGATGGTCTCTTGTCTTACCAATAAAGATTGCTGACTTTTTAGTCAAAAAAAACTATAAAGAAATTTTTAGAATAGGGGATGGAATGGTCGAAAAAATATACCCTCCTTGGGACTTAACCCTTTTAAAGAAGAAATATGCGGGTGCAGAACTACCGTTAGTTTCTATCATCATTCCGACTGCAAATGATGCACAGCTTATTGGAGCTACCCTGGAGAGCATTTTCTCTCAAAACTATCGCAATTTCGAAGTCATTATTATCGATAGTTCCGAGGATCGCGCCATTGAAGTTGTCAAACACTATCATTATAGCAACGTGAACGTCTATTCATTTTCTCAAGGCAAGCGATATGAAATGTTGAATAAGGGAATCTCTCAAGCAAAGGGGGAGTACGTCAATATACTTTTTCCTGGAGATTATTATATCAATCGCGATGCCCTCAGCCAAATCATGCTCATCGCTCTAGATAACGATAAAGCTGACCTTGTATATTGCTGTGGGGTCATTCGCGATGGCCATTCGGAAGCAAAAGTTTTCTGCCATGAGCTTTGCATAGATTTATTAAAAAAGGGAGTCCAGCCCACAAACTTGCAATCGTGCTGGTTCAAAACAGAAGTTGTTCGAGCTTTGGGAAAATTTGACCCTCAATACACTTTACGAGGGGGATACGACTTGATGTGTCGTTTTTGCTTGAAAGGATATCGTTACGCCCTTGTGAACAGGGTCCTTATCGATTACGACATTCACCCCATGACCCGCGAAATGGTCGCCATCCACTTCAATGAGACGCTGAAGATCATTTCTTGTCACTTTGGAATCCTGGCGACTCTACGATGGATGTTTTTTTATCAGAAAGATACCCAGAGATATTTCAAACTCTGGGTACGGAGTCTCCGCGTAGCCTTCTCAGGAAGGGGGTAGCGGTGGAGGTGATTTCAGCTCGGCCATGCCGTGGGCGTTTATTTCCACCCTGGGATCAGAATATCCTTGACCTATAATCATCGCTTGACGCAATTGTTCGAACTCCTCATCTGTATATGGATTATCTATTTCTTTTTCGTCATCCTCAGGATCAGGTGCCTCTATAGGTTGATCGGCAGGTGAACCGTAATCTGCAATGAAATATTTGGTTGGTATTGAGGTTGAGGTTACTGGAGAACCGGTAGTAGTTGGTGTCGGGGTTGATGTTGGAACTAGAAGTGTTGGAGATGTGCTGGTTGAGGTTGCTGAAGAACAGGTAGTTGGTGTCGGGGCTGGAGCAGTAGAGGTGGAAGTTGAGTATTCATCAGTAGGAGGTTCCGGAGAGATTCCTTCCATTTTTCCTGCTCCCTTCGGAATATGCAGGACAGGACGGACAGGACCTCTTATTGAGCGTTCTATAGAACGACGTAAATTAAGATTTCGCTCTTCCTCTGTTGGAATTAATCCATCTTCACCTGAATCAATACCAACATCCTCTTTATCATCAACTTCAAGATGCTTGAAATTTATTAGGTGTTGTATATAGGGTTCTTTTGAAAGTTTTCCTATTGTCCAAGCGTGTCGAAGTTGTCTAGCATGTTCAGCAGAAAAAATCTGATTGTTTGCATCTGTAGCTTTTTGGATTTCCTCTATCATTTTTCGATATTCGCCACTGACCTTTGACAAATTTGCACGCATCAGGATACTGATTGCTCGTTGGAAGATTTTATTTTTTTCTGAATCGACCTCTTTTAGACCTCCTTCCCCAGCAAGGTCGATGGTGAAAGGGTCTGTGTCTGATTGATCATCTGGAATATCAAGAACAATACTTCCGTCTGGATAACGGATTGTGCTGAATCCTAGAGTGGGATTATAAGATGATGCTGAAAAAGATGAACTTGAACTCGAACTTATACTTGACATATGTTTTCTCCTAATAATTACGATTACTTCTTTAGGGCCAACGGCCTGACGTATGGCTATACGTCAGGCTTTCAGCCTGAAAAACATGGTTACATCATACCTAGGTCTGCCCATTACCCACAACCATCATCGGGGGCGGAATCCTCTAGAGGCAATTGCAGAAGTGCCCTGTGTTAAGGCCCGAAGGGCAGGCATTTCACAGCCCAGGTCGGAGCGAAGCGGAGGCCTGGGTTAGTCATGGTACACATGGAGTCCTGAAAGGACGACATTTTAGTCATGAACGCACCCGAAGAAAGGACAAAGGACGTAAAGGACATAAGGGACGTAAGGGACAAAGGACGTAAAGGACAAAGGACGTAAAGGACAGCTGCAACAAATGTCCTTTGTCCCTTATGGTCCCTTACGTCCCTTATGTCCTTTAGGTCCTTTGTCCCTTATGTCCCTTCGCCTGATACATGGGGTTCGTTCACGACTTAAATGTCGTCCTTTCAGGACTCCATGTTTACCATGACTAACCCAGGCCTCCGCTTCGCTCTGACCTGGGCTGTGAAATGCCTGCCCTTCGGGCCTTAACACAGGTCACTTCTGCAATTACCTATAGAGGATTCCGCCCCCGATAATGGTTGTGGGTAATGGGCAGATACTACTTCATACCTTGTAGGTAGTTTATGGGATTATTCCCACGTCTTCTTCATCTATTACTGTAAGGTCTTTAGGTAGTATAAATGCGTGTGCGCTTGGAGGAGGTGCGGTACAGGTGGTCGTAGGCATGGGTGGAGGTGAATCCGATGGTGATGTTATCTCACGATTTTTTTTGTTCTCTTCATCAGACAATTTGACTGGGTTATCGTTCTTCTCGTCCCCCTCATCCACCTCATCCTCCTCGTCATCCCCCTCCTCTTTAACATTATAATCATCTCTAACGATTATGTTAGCTCTCAAGTATAAGGTAAGTTTTGCTTGCGCAATTAAATCGGGTTCTGTTGATAGCCCTTCTTTCCATAAAATCCTCAGGGCAACAGCATCAGTTTCTGTTATGACACCGCCATTGGTTTCTGTATTTGTTGATATCTTATTTAATCGATCTATAAACTTGCCGGAGATGGAGATAGTTTTACGAAATAGTCCAGTAGCTCCTGGTGCATCTGTAGTAACTTGTGCATCGCTAGGATCCAAAAATCGAAACTTTGATAGTACAAATACTGCGGCAATAAACAAGTTGTTTTCACGGTCCATTTCTTTCTTCTTTTCTTCAGGTGTAGCTTCTGCAAGTTCTTTTTCATCATAAAGCTCTGCATAATATGTTAGAGCTTCTCTTGGTGGTGGTGCCCATGATGAGCTTGTGCTTGCCATAGTATCTTCTCCAAATTAGTAAGGTTTATAACTTCTAGAGCAAAATGATATCAATTTTATTGTTTTTATGGCAAATGATTTTAATGTTTTTTGTTTTTGTTGCTTTGTTTTTGTTGCTGTTGCTATTAATCCATCATTGTATTATTATTTTGTAAATGTTTGTGGAGAAAAATATGAAGTGTTGCCCTTACAGGCTCACATTA
>Ga0207056_1001_pt1 | contig 98474 bp, 82 predicted proteins | sample Alteio_BWMinCont_58_FD_153289 | JGI IMG/M metagenome (GOLD analysis project Ga0207056, IMG submission 153289) | Enriched cells from forest soil in Barre Woods Harvard Forest LTER site, Petersham, Massachusetts, United States -... | ecosystem: Environmental > Terrestrial > Soil > Temperate forest >... | reverse complement strand
CTCAACAATATTACAGACCGCATCGATATCTTTTTCTGTGACAGCCCCCGCAGGAACTAAAAAACGTACTCTCGATGGATGTGACCCTGCAATAAAACTCATGACTCCGTGATCAAACAGTGTATGGACGAATTTGGTAGTGCGATGGACATCACCATCAAATGGGGTAAAGGCGACCATAGTTCCAATACCAAAAGGGCCTGAAATAGATTTGGGATACTTTTTATTCAGTCCTTCCAGGCGCAGAGCAAATTGATATTCGATCATGGCGTTTTTACCTTCTTTTCCAAAGAAGTTGTTGTTGATCAATCCCTCTAAGATTACTTTTGAGGCTCGAATAGCCGAAGTGCTGCCTGTGAATGTTTGGCTTAAAAGACCAGGTCTTGGACGATGATGTTCACAAAACAGGGTGGCACATACTTGAGAGAGCTTTCCGATAGTCACCACATCGACATATTCCTTCAGATTAAAATATTGAAAAGCAAATAAGGAGCTCGTTCTGCCAAATGTTTGTATCTCATCGACAATAATTGATATTCCGTTTTCTTTTAATATATCCATGAGTGCCCGGAAAAACCGCTCTGAACCTGGATAAAAGCCCCCTTCACCTTGAATGAGTTCAAAAATCATTGTGGCATACTCTTTCGGATGGCGTGCCAAGTGCTTTTTTAATGCATGTACGGAGGTCTCCATGCTCTTTTCGGGTTGGTGAGGATCATAAAATGGAATATAATCGACAAATATTTGTGAGGGCAATCCTTCTCTAAAAGAGGGCTTATCTGTAATTTGAGCTAAAGCCCAAGTCCTGCCGGCAAAACCCCTTTCAAAAGCTAGAATCCGATTTGCAGGAGAACGTTTCTGAAGCACTATTTTCAATGCGTTTTCGTTTGCAGTTGCCCCAGAGGTCGATAAAAAGCAATGGTCGATGCCGGAATGGGTTATGAGTAAATGACACAACTCGACAGAGTCGAGATTTTGCTGCAAATGCCCCTGCATAATAGTGTCGCTAATGGCGGCATCGATACTAGAGGCAATTAAATCTGGATGGCTATGTCCAAAATAATGGGTCCCAATTCCGCTGATGAAATCATACTTCACACTTCCATCAGCCAATTCGACTAAACAGCCATTGCCTAAACCGCTTCCTAGATAAGGAAACCAGAGTTTGCCTCCGCGATCTTCAGCGAATTTTTCGAGTTTTTGCTTGTAGCTTTCTTGTAAGTCAACGTTAGGACTCTTGGGATGCGTGAGGGCGCCTTGATGTTCATGGACTGCTTCCAGGAGAAGTTTCTTAGCTTGCGCCACTCGTGGATCTGAAAGCAAGCACTCTGCTGCCGTTCTCGAAATGTTCATGATCCAGTCCTCTCTATATCCTCATGCTAACCAAGGCTGTCACCGCTAACGCGGCTTAATTTTTGATCGAATTTACCACAGGCTGACGCCTGTGGCTACATGCTAACGCCGCATTCGCGGCTTTGCGAACTCTTTCTAGTTAATGCCGCGAATGCGGCAAAAGCATGTAGCCACAGGCGTCAGCCTGTGGTAAATTCGATCAAAAATTAAGCCGCGTTAGCGGCGACAGCCTTTTCTACTAAGCGATGGTCTTCCTTAGCTGGTTACATGCAACTTTTCAGCAAGTTTTAGTAAAAAGTAGGTCGCCAATTTGGCTCGCTGGGTCAAACTACTTAACACAGCATACTCATCATGTGTATGCAAATGCCCTCCAATAACACCCAATGAGTCTATCGTCGGTAAACCAAATGCCGATAAGATATTCCCATCGCATGCACCCCCTGTCGACCTCATCTGTATTTCTTCTCCCAGGTCTTTTGCATATGTGCAAAAGGCTTTAAATAAGCTTTGATGCTTTTCATCAAAAAGTTTCGGTGGACGAGCAGTATCTTCATGTAAGCTCAACGCAATTCCATCTTTCTTATGCGCTTGAACCACTAAAGAATCAAGGGCTTTGCAAATCAAGGATAATTGCTCTGGACGAGTTAATCGTACGTTAATGCGACAGATTGCGAGAGCTGGCACAATATTCACAGCCCCGCCTCCCTCAACGTGCCCCACATTAAGGGTAATTCCCTCGATTGTATTATTGAGTTTCTCAGCTTCAGTAATGAACCGTGCAAGCGCTGTTATTGCATTGCGCCCTAAATGAAAGTCTCTCCCGGCATGAGCCTCTCTCCCACGAGCAACAACAGTGAAATTTACTGACCCCTTTCGTTCATTTACAAGGGCTCCATCAGGAAAAGAGGGCTCAAAGAATAAGGCGAGGGAGTTCCTTTCCGCACACTCTTTCAAAATGGGATCGACGCCAGTAGATCCTATCTCTTCATTAGCATTGATAAACACTTCCCATCCTATCTTACCCGCATATTTGCTTCGTTCCAATGCTTTGAGAACAGTCAGGAGAATAACGAGTCCCCCCTTCATATCTGCTACACCGGGTCCGCGCATGATATTTTTTTCAATTTGCTCTACTTTTTGGAAGCTACTTTCTGGGGGATAAACGGTGTCTAGATGACCTCCAAGCAATACCTGAAATGGAGCTTGCGGATGTTTCTGCATAAGCAAAATGCTTCCCTGAGCCCGTTCATGAGGTTGGCCATAGCTATTAATCACCGTACGTGGAGCAAGGGGTATTTTTTTTATAGTGCAATCGAGGGACGTAAAAGCCGCAACGATAGAAGACTGCATTTCTTCTATTCCCTTCAAATGGGTCGATCCAGAATTGATGTTGGCCCAGGTTACAAGCTGGCTTATCATTTGATCAGATTGATGATCAATCCACATCAGTTCCTGGGAATAGGAGATCATAACTGCCCATTGATTAGTTTCTTATAAACGTCTAGATATTGATTTGAAGACTTATTCCAACTGAAATCGATGTTCATTCCATTAATCATAAGTTTTCTCCAATTATCAGGATGATGAAACCAACATTCTATTGCCCGTTCCAAAGCAGATTCAATCCCCTGTTCATCTGGAAAGTCAAAGGTATAGCCATTAGCTTGCTCAAAAGGAAGACCTGAATAACTTACGTCAAAAATGGTATCTGCCAAGCCCCCGGTTTTACGAACAACAGGGACCGAACCATACTTTAGAGCAATCATCTGAGTTAAGCCACACGGTTCGAAAATTGAAGGGACAATAAAAATATCAGAGGCTGCATAGATCAAATGAGAGAGCTCTTCTTGGTAATGCAGAGTTAGATTAACGTGTGGGTGATCTGCATATTGATTCTTAAGCAAATGAAATTCGTCAGAAATGGCAGGAATTGGAGAAGAGCCAAGAAGGACAAATTGCCCTCCACGCTGCAATGTGTATGTTAAGGCATGTTTGATGAGCTCTAAGCCTTTCTGAGGAACCAGACGTGTGATACAGCCTACGATTGGGCTATGATCCTCCGATAAAAACAATCGTTCTCTGACTAATTTCTTAATATAGGCTTTCTTATCAAGTGTATTGCGATCCTTCTTATTTGCAGGCATCTCTCGAGGGGAGTAATGAGCTGGCAAATAACGGTCGATCTCAGGGTTCCAATAAGAATAATCAACCCCATTCAATATTCCAACAAACTTATCCTGATGCTTAATTAACAACTTGTCTAAGCCACGACCTCCGAGCGGAGTCTTCACTTCATTAGCATAATTAGGGGATACTGTTGTAACAAAATCGCTATAGACAATTCCCCCTTTGACGAGATTAATCAATGTGGGATCAAAGGGATCTAACAGAGTTTCTTCGGTAAGATAATTCTCCCCTTTAAGGCCAATGGGATCTAAATTAATCGGCAATGCACGCCCTTGATACTCAAGATTATGGATTGTAAAAACAACTTTCGATTTATTAAATCCTAACTTTCTGTAGACCTCTTTGTAGAGCAATGCAACAGCAGCAGTATGCCAGTCGTGTAGATGGAGAATTTCTGGCCATATCTTGGCTTTATACAAAAACTCAAGAGCTGTTTGACAGAAATAGAGATACCTAGCGACATCATCCTCACATCCATAAAAACAACCGCGATTAAAGAAATAGCTAGGATGATGTGGATCAATGAAATAGACCCTCAGATTCTCAACCCAACCCATCCAGATTGTGTTCAGGTAGTCAACGCCATCGTAAGTAGTCTTTAGGTCCGCAGCCACAACGCTCAAATCTCTTATTTCATTGCTATCGAGGCAGTCGTATTTGGGGATGATAATATCAACATCATGCCCCTTCCAAGAAAGCTCACGACTTAGCCCCAAAAGAACATCGCCGAGTCCGCCCACTTTCGCGAGAGGAGCCAATTCCGAAGCTATGTGAATGATGTGCATGCAACTATCCTAGCTTTTTCATGTAACAAGCCATGCGCATAACACTAATGCAAGAGAATTTACCACAGAGATCACAGAGAACACAGAGAGAGAAGAAGAGAAAAGAGGAAGGATAAAAAATATCTTTGTTAAAAGAATATTTCCTCCTCCCCTATTCTCTTCTTCTCTCTGTGATCTCTGTGGTAAAATCACTTGCATTAGTGTTATGCGCATACCTGCATTACTGTTACTTTTGTATAGCGGGTTGCGTGTGCGTTTGCAACTGTTTCCCGTCAAAAATGATTTCCACATTGGTTTTAGGAATAGCAATGTTGTCTAGAGTAATTTGTTTATCACGCAAATGCGCCACTCCATTCCAAACAATTTCATTTTCACGAACTCTGACTGGATATGATCCGGAGGGGGGCAAGCATAAATCAGATAACTCACCCGTCTGATGATATATAGAATAGGGACGGCCAAGATATTGCTGCGCCTTTAAAAAATCTCCTCTTCGAACAGATGATCGAATGGCGCTGCTCGAAACGATCTCTCCATCAACCTTACATGGCTCCAAATAATGAACAGCAACTTTGTGTTGTGATAATGACTCTATAACTCTTTTCCGATCCCCAGTCTTATTTTTTCCAATTTTAGCATCGTACCCCAAAACAAGGTGCTGAAAAGGCAATGCTGAATAGAGGGCATCCAAAAATTCCTCAGGCTCTTGTGCTGCAAAGTCGGGAGAAAATCGGAGGAGTATCACGTCATCAAACCCATACTGCTCTAGTAATAATAATTTATGTGGAAGAGTACAAATTAAAGGGATGGTTTCTTGTGGAGAGAGGACTGTTTTAGGGTGATTTTCAAAGGTAACAAGAACTTTCTGCGCGCCGGATCTTGCCAATTGTTTCATCTTATTAACAATTGCCTGATGTCCCAAGTGCACGCCATCAAAATTCCCAATTGTTAATACAATTGGCTTGTCATTCAAGGGAATATCATCAAGTGATGCCAAGATTTTCATCGATGCGTCTCCGTAACGCAACCATATCAACATCGGGGGAAAAGAGCAACCCTCCATCATAACAATCTTTGAGATGAAAATATCCGCTGCGAACACGCCGTAAATCGGTCACGTGAGCTCCACAAGTCAGTAAAAGCCCAATATCGTTTGCTATAGAACGGATATAAGTTCCCTTGCTGCAGCTGATGGATAATTTAATATCTGGATATTGATATGAAAGTAGCTGCGTTTCAACTCGAATTCTAACTGGAAGCCGTTCGACCGTTTTTCCCTGCCTGGCTAGCTCGTAAAGCTTTTTCCCATTCTGCTTCTTGGCAGAAAACATCGGGGGAACTTGATCGATTTCACCTTGAAATTGAGAAACGGCATTGATGACTTGCTCTTCAGATGGAATAAATGTTGACTCGGATAAAATCTTACCATCGCAATCAAAGGTGTCTGTACTGATTCCTAAACGCACTTCTGCAATGTATTCCTTATCTGCAGAGAGAAATTTGTCTGATAGTCGGGTGAATTGACGGCCAATTAACATGACCATCACCCCGGTTGCAAAAGGATCCAAAGTGCCAGTATGACCAATTTTCTGAACCCCTAAAAGACGTCGTAGAACGGCTACGAGGGCAAAGGAATTTCTGCCTCGAGGCTTATCAACAAGCAACACACCATTAACACTACTCATAACCCTTTCTCTCCATTTCCTGTGAAATATATTTACCACAGAGATCACAGAGAGAAGAAGAGAAGGAGGCAGAGGGTAATTAAGGCTAACCAAGACAACTCTTAGAAAAAAATTCAACGCAAAGGCGCAAAGACGCTAAGTCGCAAAGAAAGGAAAGGAATACCTTCTTCTTCTCTTTGCGGCTTAGCGTCTTTGCGCCTTTGCGTTGAATTTTTTTCTAAGAGTTGTCTTGGTTAGACTGATCCCTACCAATTACTCTCCCCTTCCTTCTCTTCTTCTCTCTGTGATCTCTGTGGTAAAAATAATTTCGGAAGGTATTTACTCTGAAGGCTGTGGAGACTGCGAAGACTGCTTGGATTTGATTTCGCTTAGCAATTGCTCAATACGCATGTGCTTTTCAACGCCATCGTCCAACTTAAATGTCAGCGTCGGGAAATACCTCATCACCACTTTCTTTGCAGAATTCACAGCAATGAATCCCGCTGCAGATTGCAATGCTTCCAAAGTTTCCTTCTTTTGCTCGGGAGTTCCAATGACACTTACATAGACTTTTGCATAGTGCAAGTCTTTGGTAATGTCAACTCGAGTCACCGTAATGAGACCCGTCACATGAGGATTTCGTACATGAAGCCGTACAACATCAGAGATGACTTCCTTCAGCAAGGAATTGAGACGCGCAGTGCGTTGTATTGCCATAAATTCCTAATTCTAAAGTTCTTGTGATAAATAAGTGATCTCATAAGCTTCCAAAATATCTCCTTCAAGGAGATCTGTAAACTTACTTAATGCAATGCCGCACTCGACACCCTTAGACACCTCTCTCACATCATCCTTCACACGTCGCAATGATGCAATTTGGCCCCTGCCGATTAACAGTCCTTCTCTCATCACACGCATATGATTATTACGATTGATCGTTCCTTCAGTGACGACACAACCAGCAATAATACCTGCATGGGAAGACTTGAACAATGTCTTAATAACTGCTTTGCCCTTATCTGTTTCTTGCGGAATTTTATCTAACAGCGCAGTCATCAATGCTTTTACCTCATCGACAGCGTGGTAGATAATATCATGTAGCTTGACTTGAACTCCGAACTGTTTCGTCAACATTTCAGCATGGCTCTCGATCTTCGTATGAAATCCAATAATTACAGCTTTTGAAGTGGCGGCAAGCTGAACATCAGATTCAGATACCTCTCCAACGCCTGTGAAGATGATATTAACCTCAGCCTTCGAGGACTCGATTTTCTGTAAGGCAACGCGCAATGCTTCAAGAGAACCTTGAACGTCAGCCCTTAAGATGATATTGAGAACCTTTTTCTTAATAGTCGGCGCTGTTTGCTGTGCCCAGTTCTCTGAAGTCACTTTCTTACGCTGCTGCATTTGTAATAAGCGAACGCCCTGCTGTCTGACTTCAGCAATTTCTCTGGCTTCCCGCTCGTTTGCAACAACAATAAACTCTTGGCCTGCTTCAGGAACACCTGATAGCCCAGTAATTGATACTGGCGTAGATGGGGGGGCTTCTAAAAGATCTTGTCCAAATTCATTGTGCATCGTTTTAACGCGACCCCAATGCTGGCCAAACACTAATGAATCTCCCATATGCAAGGTTCCATTTTGAACCAATACCGTGGCCACCGAGCCGAGACCTTTATGCATTTCTGATTCTAAAACTGTTCCTCGAGCTCTAGAATCTTTATTGGCGCGCAGTTCTAATACTTCTGCTTGCAAAGCTAACGACTCTAACAATTCCTTCACACCAGCGCCGGTCAAAGCTGAGCAATTGACAGTCAAGATCTGTCCGCCCCAAACCTCGGGCAATAGATTTTGATCTGCTAATTGACGATAGACATTTTCCGGATTAAAACTGGGTTTGTCAGATTTATTAATGGCAACCACAATGGTTACTTTGGCTTCGATCGCATGCTGGATGGCTTCAACGGTCTGTTGTTTGACCCCTTCATCGCCGGCAATGACGAGGACAACGATGTCTGTTACATCGGCACCGCGAGCACGCATTGCTGAAAAAGCTTCATGGCCAGGAGTGTCAAGAATAGTGATATCCCCAACGGCTGTGTGGCATCGGAAAGCGCCAATGTGTTGCGTGATGGCTCCAGCTTCTGCTGATGCTCTGTTAGATTTTCTTATAAAGTCGATTAAACTGGTTTTACCATGGTCCACGTGACCCATGAATGCAACAACTGGCGGTCGCGTGAACAAATTTTCTGACGGCGCTGCTTTAATCTCTTCCCCAATCGTCTTATCAGTGATCTGAATACGTCTTTCTTCTGTTGTGTCGATTGAGATTTCACATCCAAACTCCTGCCCCAATAATTGGATTGTTGTTTCATCTTCAAGGAGGTCATTCAGTGTTACTATAATCCCTTGGAGAAACAACTTTGCAATCAATTGGGATGCTTTAAGCTTCATCTCAGAGGCTAAATCTTTAATCGAAATCGGAGTGCGAACGCTCAAAGAAGTGGGTCGTACAATGACCTGCTCTTCTGCCTTAGCCTTCACCACTCGTTTTTTACGCCAGCGTTGTTCTTCTTCAGTAACGCGCAAACCTTGTCTGTCACGCGCATCGAACGTGCGCTGAGTGTCAACACGTTTAGCAGGCTTAATATCGCGAAACTCTTTTGTAGGAGGACCCCGTTTTTTTCCAGCAGCGAGCTCATCAGATCTTTCTTCGGGCACATGTGCCGTTTCAGCAGGTGCTACAGATGGTTTTCCCTTGCTTCTTTCGGTTCCCTGAACTTCAGGCCGTTCTGTCGGGCGTTCAGGCTTTTTGGGTTCTGGAGGTTTTGGCTTTGGAGCGGGAATAAAATCGCGCATATGCCGACCTGTTGGCCCTAATTTTACATAAGGGGCCTTTGCTGGTGCGGCTGGCTCTTGGACTTGTTTCGCTTGCTGAGCAGACGTGGTTGGCTGTTGCGTTTGTTCTAATCGGCTTTCAGATGTCCGCTTTTCACCTGCTATTTCTGCAGCTTCTTGTGCTTTCGACGGTGCAACAGACTCTGATGTCGGTTTTGCAGGCTTTTGTTCTTGTGATTCTCGAATGGAAGGAGCTTCTTCAACATGAGACGCTTCTTTTATTTCAGGTGATGGGGGAGCTTCTTGAGCAGAATCATCGCCAAAAATTTGGCGCCGCAACTCTTCTCCCGTCTTTCTTCTCGGCGGAATCAGCTCATGGCGTTCTTCAGCAGCTGGAGCAGTGGGGGTTGCGCTTTCCTCTTCAGTATGTTCTGGAGGAGTTGGCGTCTTTACAGGGGGCTGTGAACCTTCAGCAAAAACAGATTTAGAGCGCGCACGAACGCGGGGGGCTCCCTCATCTTTTTTGACAGCAACTTCAGGAGAACCCTCTTTAGAAGCTTTAGCTTTTGGAGTTGTTTTAGAAGTATCAGGAGTTTCGGTTTCTGTTTCTGCGCTACCCTTCTTCTTCTTCGCTATCTTGTCCTTGAGCTTTCCCAAATTGATTGCTTCGGCTATTTGGGTGTTCTTTATCGTTAACTTCAGGTGCTTGGCCAACGCGTTCTTTCCTTTGTTTTCTTACTTGTTCCAAAATCTTGTCCGCCATTTCATGGCTTATGCCAGATATGGAAGCTAGTTGTTCACATGTTGCAGTCAACAAACTACGGAGAGTATAGCCTTCAGCAGCTAAATGTTCCACAACTAATTTGTTTATCCCTTCAATGCTTTGCAACGGCGCATCAAGAGTCGGATCATCAGCTGTTGCCAGTTCATTCATTTGAAGAGCCATCAGCTTATGATAATCGCTCATTTTTTTTACTTCTAAGTCATAGCCAATCAGCAGGCCATTTAAGCGAGCGTTCATCCCTTTTTTGCCAATCACTGCAGCGAAGTCATCGTCATCGACAACAATGGAGACGACTCCATCTTCATCGCTTAGATTTATTTTGCGGATTTCTATTGGAGACAAGGCATTTTGTAAAAGCTCTATTGGATCTTGGGAATAGGGAATGATGTCTATCTTTTCATTATTCAACTCGCGCACCACATTTTTCACGCGGACTCCGCGCATGCCAACGCACGCACCGACAGGATCAACTTTGGAATCAGTAGAGCGCACTGTGAGCTTTGTGCGATAGCCGGCATCTCTAACGATTTTATCGACGATCACTGTTCCATCGTTAATTTCTGGCACTTCCTGCATGAGAAGCTGTTTAACAAATTCTGGATGGCTGCGAGTTAAAACAACTTCAGCGCCACCGTTTTCAGTATCCTGCACTCCAAGTAGCAATGCTAAAACCTTATCTCCAACGTGATAAGATTCGGTTTTAGGATAATTTTTCATGGGCAAAATGGCTTCAACTTTTGCCAAATCAACAATAACATTGGCTCCGCGAACTAGCCGTTTAACCGTACCGGAAATTAATTCATTGGTTCGATGTCTGTATTCTTCATAAATGACATTGCGTTCGGCAGAACGAAGTTTTTGCGAGATAATCTGACGTGCTTTTTGAGCAGCAATACGACCGAACTCTTTTGGTGTGGCTTCGATGTCAATAAACTGTCCTATTTCACACTCTGGATCAAGCACGCGAGCATCTTCAATTGAAATTTCTTGGGCCGCGACTTCAACGACATCTACAATTTCTTTTTCGCAATAGACTTCGATATCTCCTGTCTTTGGATGAATCTTTACTGTTACATTAGAGGCCCCGCTTACGCTTTTACGTGCGGCGGCTCTAAGGGATTCTTCGATCGCATCGATAATAATATCTCGGCTAATCCCTTTCTCCCGTTCCAAGTATTCAAAGACTGCAATAAGATCTTTGTTCATTCTTTCCTCTAATAACACAAGTTGCTAGTCGCCGATGGATTAAAATGGGGCCCCTGCCCCATTTTAATCCATCGGCGACTAGCAAATGACAGTGTTTAGTTTAAGTGTTCTGGCGTAAAGGGGACTGCTAAATTCAGATATCCTAACCACAATGGGGCGGGGGCCCCATTGTGGTTAGGGTTATCTGAACACTTAATTCTGCTCAGCCTCTTCGTGCTGTTCTTTTCTACTTTTTTCTTCGCGAGATTCATCCTCGCCTTCTTTGGTGCGTCCGGACTTCTTTTTACCTTTTGACGTCACGACGATGTCGTCATGGCTGTATTGATTCTTATCGACTAGGTATTCCTTAATCGACAAGGCAATTTTCTTATGTTCAGGATCAACCTTGATGACCTTTGCGGTAACTTCTTCCCCTTTGGTCACAATGTCTTCAACTTTACCGAAGGTTTTATCAGAAAGTTCTGTGACGTGGATCAATCCTTCAATGCCGCTGTCTAATTCAACAAAGGCGCCGAAAGCTGTGATCTTCGACACTTTGCCTTTGACGATAGAGCCAACAGGTATTGTCTTCTCAATGCTTTCCCAGGGGTTTTGGCCAAGTTGTTTGATCCCTAACGTGATTTTCTTACTTTCGCGATCAACAGTGAGGACAATGGCTTCTACAAAATCCCCTTTGCGGAGCAATTCTGATGGGTGGGAAACCTTTTTTATCCAGCTAAGATCGGAGATGTGGATTAATCCTTCGACTCCTGGCTCCAATTCTACAAAGGCACCGTAATTCGTAAGGCTTCGGATTTCCACTTTTCCTGTTCGTCCAACGGGATATTTCTTTTCCACATCGTCCCAAGGATTATGTTCTGCCTGCTTCAAGCCGAGGGAAATTTTTCCTTCTTCTTTTTGGATAGAGAGGACAATCGCTTCGACTTCATCCCCTTTTTTAACAATTTCATTTGGATCGGTGACATTCTTTACCCAGGACATCTCAGAGACATGAATGAGTCCTTCAATACCAGGTTCGATCTCAATGAAAGCGCCATAAGGCAGGAGGTTGACAATCTTCCCTCGTACGCGGGTTCCTGGGGGATATTTCTGTTCGATTTGATCCCATGGATTTGAATCCTTCTGCTTGAGACCCAAGGCAACGCGCCCTTTATCTTTATCGACGCTGAGGATAATGACTTCTAATTTCTGCCCTAAGTGGACCATTTCGGATGGATGTTTGATTCTCTTCCAAGTCATATCTGTGATATGGAGCAAGCCATCGATTCCATCTAAATCTAGGAACACGCCGAAATCTGTAATGTTTTTGACGATCCCTTCGCGGACGTCATTTGTTCTAATGCTTTCAAGCAATTCAGCTTTTTTGGAGATTCGCTCTGCTTCTAAGAGTTCACGGCGAGAGACGACCACATTTTTTCGCTCGACATTGATCTTGAGGATTTTGAAATCGTAAGTCTTGTCAATGTATTCATCGAGATTTTTAATACGTTTGTTGTCGATCTGAGAGCCGGGTAGGAAAGCCTCCATACCGATGTCGACCATCAAGCCGCCTTTAACTTTGCGAAGAACGCGTCCTTTGACAATAGACCCTTCCTCACAATTCTGCATGATATGCTCCCATTGGCGCATCCTTTCAGCTTTTTCGCGTGAGAGGACAATTTGTCCTTGGTCATCTTCAGGACGGTCGAGGAGGACTTCTACTTCTTTGCCAAGTTCAACATCATTTGGATCTGAAAATTCGGAGATGGGTACCATTCCTTCAGATTTCAGCCCGACATCGATGACGACATGGTCTTTAGTAATTTCGACGATTTTCCCTTTCAGGATAGTGCCAGGAACGAGGGATGATGCTGGCTCATTCCCTTTAATCGGGGCTTTTTTATCCAAAAGATTTTTAAAAATTTCTGCATCTTTTTCTTGGAAGTCAACATCATCTACTATTTTGCTTTCTTCCCAAGTGTGTTGTGATTGAGTAGACATTAAAAGGTTTCTCCTAGGGTATTTTCTTGCTAAAGCAGTCAGTCTAACAGACAAATGTGAAAAAACGCAATAGCAAAACAAAGAAAAATAAAGAAGGAAGGGACAAAGGACCTAAAGGACATAAGGGACATAAAGGACGTAAGGGACATAAAGGACGTAACACATTGCTGCCCTGTCCTTTATGTCCTTTGTCCTTTATGTCCCTTATGTCCTTTAGGTCCTTTGTCCCTTCCTCTTCACGACAAAATCTGCGCTAAGAACCCTTCCTTCCAATGGTATTTATCAAGAAGGCCTGTGGTATCACGACCCAATATATGATATGCAATATAGATGGCTTCAATGGAAGCTAATCCCTTTTCAGGGTCGCTACAATCATCTTGTCGGCGAGGATAGGCCGTACGATAGTGGGAAGGGATGCTGCGAAATACCAAACCTTCCTCTTTGACAACCTTCTCTTTCATCACCTTTGCATATCTCCATGTGGCGTCCAAAATGAGCAGGCCACGTGCTGCATCTTTTTGCTCAAGCGGAGGGGCATCGACATCTAATAACACGTAGTTTGAAAGATTCGGAAGCGATTGGTTGGGATATGAAAAGAATTTGAAGTCTGAGCGCATTTCTAAACCGCGCAAGCTGCATTTTTTCAAATTTTCTCTTCTATGGCGCCAGATGTACGTTGGAAATGGTTGCATAATATAGTGCCATGGTTTTAAACTCGGGTTCGAAAATGGTCCCCTGAATCATTATAGCATAACCAAGGATCTTTTATGAAACTTCTATTTACCTTATCTTGTTTTCTTTCTTGTTGCTTTGGTCTTATCCAAGCGGACCAGAATTCAACAAGCATTCGCTGGTTTACGAACTATGACGAAGGGATGCGGCAAGCTCGCACTAGCTCAAAGCCTGTCTTAATCTTATTTACTGGTTCCGACTGGTGTACTTGGTGTAAAAAGCTGGAGCAAGAAGTGCTCGATCGTCCAGAATTCGCTGCTTCTGCGGGCGACAAATTTGTATTTATCAAGATTGACTTCCCAATGAACAAAAAACTTCCAGCAGATCAAACTGCTCGCAATAAACAGCTTCAAAAGGAATATGGGGTCTCTGGATTCCCAACTCTTGTCATGCTAGATAGTCAACAACAGAAGCAAATTGGCACTGTAGGATATCGCCCAGGTGGACCAAAGGCTTATTCTGACTATGTTCTCCAGATGGTTGGACAATATGGATCTTATCAGAAAAAAGTTTCTTCCTTAAGCAATCAACCCCTTCCTGGGGTTGAGCTTAAGCAGCTCTATGAGCAGGCGACCACGATTGGCCGCCATGAAGATGCCATGCACATTCTTGAGCATGGCATTTCTTCAGACCAGGAGCATTTCTTTATGCTTGAACAATACCGCTTGTTTGCAGAAAAGGGACGCTTGCGCAATGATGAAGCGATCCGTTTACGCCAAACGTTATTGTCTTACGATCCCAACAACCTGAAGTTGACCCATTATCAAATTGCTGTCATTGATTTCGAAGCGTTAAGCCGGGAGAATGGCAATGAAAACCCAGAATTGACCGTAGCCTCGCTTGTAGAATATACCGAAAAATTTGGCAATCAAGATAAAGATAATCTGTGGCGCCTTCAAATGATCATCTCACAAGTCTTTTTCGATCAGAATAACCTTCCTGAAGCTTTGCGTTACGCGCAGAGGTCTTTCCAATCAGCTCCCCCAGCGGCTCAGCCCGAAATAGCATCTGCCATCAGACAAATGCAAGCTGCTATTAATAATTAGTAGTCTATTGTAAACTCTTTTTTCTTTACATTCATTCTAACTTTCTATTATAATTATCGTTTTATATCTAAATAGAATAAAAGGATTTTTATGAGTCGCAAATGTTTTTTATTTATTTTTTTAGTTTTTTGCTTCAATTATTTAAATGCTGGAGAACTGGTTTCGATTAAAGATGTGAAGATGGAAGAAAATCATTTAATTAATTTTACGGCAATGAATCTGCGCTTTCAAGGTTTAACTAGTTCACAAGGAACTGCACAGTATACAGAAGATATGCAACTTGAGTTATTAGAGCAAAATGTACTTGAAACAGATTCCTGGGGAAGATATCGCATTCAAGCAACTTTTTTAAATCCATACACCGGCGAGCGTATTCATCCGATTTCGAAATGGGCTGGAGGAGATAAATTTATTCAAAGAATTACCAAACATGGCAATCGATTTGGTTGGAGTAGGGGGATATATAAACCCCAACCAGGAACAGCTCCTGGTTATGGCATGGGGGATGTGGCTCATCGTCTTGAATCTTGGAACGTTGATATCACTCTCGAAGATGGAACGACTTTTTCTTTTGCTTATCCTGATGATCCAGGTAAATTTCATTCAGCCACTCATCCAGCCGGAGGATTTCCCTACAAAGACGATGGAAAAGCGACAGATCTTTTTAAAGTAGGTGACGAGATGGAGATGGTTTCTGAATGGAGTGGGGATGATAATATGAGAAAGAATTACCAAAGTCATTATCGTCTAAAACATGTGCAGAAAGGTATTGAGGTCGATGCAACCGGCACTACACATTATTTAGTTAGATGACTTGTCCGATTAGATCGTAGTCTGCAACGTCAGTAATTTTCACTCGATATCGCTCGCCAAAACCTTTTACCTTTCGTCCGTCCGTAATGATCACCTGACCATCAATTTCTGGACATTGTCCATAATAACGCCCTCGCATGAGCAACGGGGAATCAGGGTGATATCCTTCCACAACAACATCCAATGTTTTACCGATAAGCTTTGCATTGCGTTTGCGTACGATCTTATTTTGCACTTTCATCAAACGCTGATAACGAGCCTCTTTAATCTCTTCTGGAACTTGATCTGGTAAATTGTACGAGTGAGATCCCTCTTCTCGAGAATATTTGAAAATCCCAATATTATCCAAGGGATGGGATTGAATGAACTGAACCATCTCTTCAAAGTGTTGCTCGGTTTCTCCAGGAAAACCAACCATAAGGCTCGTTCTGATAACAACATGAGGTATTTCTGCACGCAAACGAGTGATCGATTGCAAAATATCATCTTTGGATGTGGTGCGACGCATGGCTGTCAGCATAGCATCGTTAATATGCTGGATCGGCATATCCAAATAAGGACAAATGCGGGGATCGCTTTTGATGAGTTGAATTAAATCTTCGGAAATTTCATCGGGATAAAGATAAAGCAAGCGCAACCAAAACTGCTTATCGGTCTCTAAAAGGGATTTCAAGAGATCCAACAGCCCTGCAGAGTGTAGAAAACCCTTATCTTTGCCATAATCGCCCAAATCTTGAGCGATCAGTATGATTTCTTGCACTCCTTGATCCAGAAGAAGATGGAACTCTTTCAGAATTCGCTCTTTTGGTTTGCTTTTAAGTGGTCCTTTGATGGTTGGAATCACACAGAAGGCACAACGTTTGCGGCATCCTTCGGCAATCTTTAAATATGCAAAGTGCTTTGGGGTCGAAATCTGCCGAGGTACTTCCCCCACTTCGAGATAGCTGCGGGCAGTTGAGACGAGCTCCCCTTTCTGACTAGATTGTACGGCTTGAAGAATGCCCTCAACATCGCCAGAACCAAGAAAATAATCGACTCCGGGAAACTGTCGCTGCATCTCTTGATGATGCGTTTGAACCATGCAGCCTGTTACGATTAACTTGGCATCTTTTTTTCGATTTTCTAAAGTTTCCTGTACAGTTTCTCTCGATTCTTGCCGAGAGGCTTCTAAAAAGCCGCAGGTATTAATGACCAGATAGTCAGCCACTTCCATGCTAGGAGCCACTTCATATCCCGCTTTGAGCAAGATGCCGAGCATGACTTCGCTATCCACAAGATTTCTGGGGCATCCCAAGCTAATGAAATAAATCTTATTGCCATGGTAATCAAACTGGATGTTGCCTGTGCGCTCTGGCAGGATTGTGTGTTCAGGCAAGTCTTGGAAGTTATCTTCTTTAAAAAGTGGTAACATAATGGTGCTCTGTTTATTTCAGGAGCCTCTAAGAATACAGGATGGGGATTTTTTCCGCATTAGTTTTCTGGTAATTGCTCAATAGCGTTGGAGGGGGGAAGTAAGTGCACAACGGGAAGAAGAGGAACAGGATATGCAGGATCGCAAGCGGCAGGATAAGAAGGATAGTGTTGATCGGCTGACATGCAATAGATTTCCCAAGATCGCAAGCGATCCAGGGAAGATGCCCTGAGAAAGAGCGAAGTGTCCGAAAGAAAATAAAGGACCTCCTAGACGTTTAACGCCCTTTCGGTCCTTTATTTTCTTTCGGATACTTCGCTCTTTTTCATTGGAATTCCGCTTGCGATCCTGCATATCCTGTCACTTTTCTTCTGCAACGTTTCATGCATTAGCCTGATGCGTGTGCTTGCATATCATGTTCTTCCTCCAACTGTTCACATTGCCTCTCTAGAAAAATTGCTGAGTGATGTTTTTTTGGACTTGCATTTTTTCTAGACAAAGGGGTATTATTTGCTCTTAAAAGAATTCAACTGAAAGGAATATTACCGTGAAACGCACTTACCAACCAAGTAAACGTCGTCGTAAATCAGAACACGGCTTTAGAAAGCGCATGAAGACAGCCGATGGACGCAAAATTATCAATCGACGTCGACGCCAAGGACGCAAACAACTGACCCGAGTGTGACGAATTGTTTTCCTAAGCTGCTGCGCCTTTTGAAAAGGCGCCAGTTCCAACACATGTCTCATGGATGTCGCCGAGTAGTAAGTCAATGGATTATTATTGATATTCGCGAAAATCAAGTGGGTCATACGCGACTTGGGATCACAGTTTCCAAACGTTATGGCGATTCTCACGAACGAAATCGCTTTAAGCGGATCGTTCGTGAAGCTTTTAGAACCACATATGCCAAACTCCCTGCAGGTTTAGATTTAAATATCAAACCTCGCTCTGCTGCTAAAAATGCCCTCTCAACTGATATCGCCACAGACCTTCTAAATGTCCTAGAACATAAGAGGTAGTGAATGGATATAATACAAAATTTCGTTTTCTACATGCAGTCCTTCTCAGAAATTTTAGAGGGCAAATACGGTACTGTTTTCGAAACAATTGCCATAGCTTTATTTGTTGTCGTATTCAACTTTATTATTAGCGCAGTTTTACTCAAGCTTAAAGAGAAATTTTTAAAAGAAAAGAAATTGTGGCTTCTCAGCTTTGTCACAGCCCTATACAAACCTCTTAACTACTTTGTCTGGTTTCTCGCGGCAATGTGCTCCGTGGATATCATTTCCACTAAGGTTTTTTCCATCCATTTTTCCCATCTACATGAGATTCTGAGCGTGGGTTGTGTTTTGGCATTCGGATGGTTTTTGCTGAGATGGAACTGGAAAATCGTCGAATTCATGATACGACTCAGTTACAGCCATGAAATTACCATGACGCGAAGCAAACTTGACATCATCAGCAAACTCGTCACCATTGGTATTTTTATAGTTACTGTTTTTCTATTGATGGATGTGACAGGGCGCAATATGCAAACGATCATCGCATTTGGCGGGATCGGAGGCTTGGCTATCGCATTTGCATCGCAACAAGTTATTCAAAATTTTTTCGGCGGTGTGATGATTTACACGACGCAACCTTTTACTGTAGGTGAAGAGGTCTCTCTGCCTGAAAATGACATTCAGGGGATCATTGAAGAGATCGGGTGGTATTCGACTCGAATACGAAATATGGAAAAGAGACCGATTTATGTTCCGAATTCGATTTTTACACAGACAGTTGTGATGACCCCCTCGCGCAAAACTCATGAGCGCTTTCACCACAAGATAGGCTTAAGACATGAGGACATCAATCATGTAAAAGAGGTCGTCGATGAGGTTAAAGCGATGCTTATTGCGCATCGTTCTGTGGACAAAGACCACAAAATTGAAGTGTTTTTCATTGGATTTGGAGAAGCTAGTTTAGACATTGAAATTTCTGCTTATATAGAATTAGAACACGAAGTATTTCAAGCGATTCAGCAAGAATTGTTGTTCAGTGTAGCCTCGATCATGAAAAAACATGGGGCTAAGCTTGCAACACATGTATGTTTATCGGCTTGCTATCCTGTGGCCAACCCTATTCCTTTAAGTCATATGACTGCTGTAGAATTCCCCAAAAAATAAAGAAAGGAACGAAAGATCTCTAACATCGTTCGCCTAGATTTTTCAACAAAAATAGAGCATGATATAGTTTCATGTTACAAAATTTATGTAGGAAAAATATATCAGTAATGATATTATTAGGATATAATCCCAAGGACGGCAAATTCGAATGAAGCCCCTGCTCTGGATAAAAGCTGCCAAACGAAGTCTCATGGATATGCCGGCTGAAGTTATTACTGACTTTGGATATGGTCTTTATCAGGCACAAATAGGGTTGCACCCTGATATTGGAAAACCATTAAAAGGCTTTAGAAGTGCAAATGTGCTTGAACTTGTACTTGACTGTGATAATGATACATTTCGAGTGGTCTACACAGTGCGTTTTTCAGATGCCATTGTCGTCATACATGCCTTCAAGAAAAAGAGCAAAAAGGGAATCAAAACGCCCAAAGAAGAAATTGATCTAATTCATGAACGCTTAAAAAGAGCGGAAGATCTTTATAATGAATGGAAGAATGCAGGAGGTCAAAGCAATGACTAAAACAAACAAAGAATATGAAGTTTCCTCAGGCAACGTTTTCGCTGATCTTGGGTTGAATGCACCCGAAGAGCTCATTGCTCGAGCAAAACTACTTAATGATGTTGGATCTTTAATAAAAGCTAGTAAGTTATCTCAAGATGAAATAGCTCAAAAGCTGGGAATCAGTCAACCAAAAGTTTCCTTGTTAGTGTCCGGACGGCTTTCAGCTTTTAGCACGGATTCTCTTTTGCATTATCTATCCTTACTAGGTTGTAATGTAATGATTAGAGTAAGCAAACCTAGATCTCGCATGGGTATCTTTCGTCACAAAGGTCATATTGCTGTCTGTTAAGAATGAAAGAATGCTTACATTTTAGTATTCTTCGAGTCCATCAAGCAGCGTTCCTTCTAGCTCTTCTCTTTCCACTAACTCTTTAGACCATGCTTTTTTATCTGATTGTAATCTTTCATAGTCTTCGTTAAGTAGCCTCATTCTTTGACGAAAACGATAAGATTTAAGCGCTTCTTCAATAAGATCAAATTTTGATTTTCCGGTGATGTCCACTAATTCGGTAATCATATGATCACTAGCCCGAGAAATTCTAATGGTCAATGCCATAAAATGCTCCTCCACAATACCTCCTAACATAAAATGTGAATTGGATTGTCAATCAGAAAAATACTGAATTGAATTGGTTCGAATTGGATTTCTGGAGCATACTCCATTTTTGCCTGACAAAAACGGAACGTACTCCGAAAATGTCAAGCATTTATGGAGTACGCTCCATAAATGCGATTGTCTTGCTTAATGACCTTGCCAATTTTTTGTCCCTTTGGTACAATTAGTATATAAGATACAGGAGGTATATATGAAACATGCAAAACAGGAAATGGAAGAAGTTTCTGCAAGAGAAATAAGAGATCATATGGCTTCCGTTCTCAATCACATTGCTTACGGTGGAAAACGGTATATGCTTACCCGTCACGGACAAGGAATTGCTGTCATTATTTCTCTCGAAGAATGGAAGACAGTGGAATGCCTATTGCAAAAGCTAGAGGATGAAGAAGATATTCGAGACGCAGATGCGACCATGGAGCGAATAAAAAAAGGAGAAAAGACTCTTTCACACGAAGAACTCAAACGCGAACTTGGACTGTAATTCTAAATGTATAGAAATGCAGGAGGTCAAAGCAATGACTAAAACAAACAAAGAATATGAAGTTTCCTCTTGGATCTCTGGAGCATACTCCTTTTTTGCCTGACAAAAACGGAACGTACTCCGAAAATGTCAAGCATTTATGGAGTACGCTCCATAAATGCGATCAAAACGCTCGACTTTCAAACAAAAATGGAATACACTCCGAAATTGTCAAGCAATTATGGAGTAGCCAATGTTTCCACGTTTAAAACATTTTTCACATAAACATAGTTTTTTTCTCTTTGGCCCACGCGGTACAGGAAAAAGTACATTGCTTAAGCAGAGGTTCGATCACAGCCAGTGCCTTTGGTTAGATCTTTTAGATACGCAAGTTGAGGATCGTTTTTCCCGTAATCCCAATGAACTTTACCCCATTGTGAAGGCCTTACCCAAAGAGACCACCCACGTTGTCATTGATGAAATACAAAAAGTTCCCAGGTTATTGGATGAAGTCCATCGAATGATTGAAGAAGAAACAGACAAGATCTTTATTTTAACTGGGTCAAGTGCACGCAAACTAAAACATGGGGGAGCAAATTTACTCGCTGGTCGTGCGTTTGTCTACCATTTATTTTCCCTTTCTTGTTTTGAATTAAGGGAAGAATTTAATTTAGATAAAGCCTTACATTGGGGAACTTTGCCTAAAATTTTTAAATTAAATGAAAGTTCACAAAAGGACGAATTTTTACGTTCCTATGCAGATACATACCTCAAAGAAGAAATATGGAATGAACAGGTAGTACGAAAATTACCACCATTTCGTCGCTTTCTTGAAGTGGCAGCACAATGCAATGGAAAAATAATTAACTATGCAAATATTGCCCGAGATGTTGGTGTAGACAGCAAAACCATTAAAGAGTATTTTTTAATTCTCGAAGACACAATGATTGGATTCTTTTTAGAGCCCTTTCACAACTCGTTTCGAAAGCGTTTAGTAGAAAAACCAAAGTTTTATTTTTTTGATCCGGGTATCGTGCGCAGTCTATCCAGAAGGCTTTCAGTCCCTCTAATTCCCAAAACAACGGCTTATGGAGAGGCCTTCGAGCACTTCATTTTATTGGAATTCATTCGATTGAAAAGTTATTTTCAACCTGATTATCGTTATTCTTTTATCCGTACTGCCGCTGATGTTGAAATCGATTTAGTCATTGAAAGACCAGGAAAAAAACTTCTATGTATCGAAATAAAAAGCTCCGATACAGTCAATGAAAGCGACATTAGTGCCTTCATAAAGCTGACACGCGATATTGAAAATTGTGAAGCAATTGTTCTTAGCCAAGACCGCTTCATGAAAAAGTTTGATCACGTAACTTGCTACCCTTGGAAACAAGGTATCGCTGAGTATTTCCCTGAAGTTTCTTAGATTCTACCTAACGCGCTTGGCATTAAACAGCACCATCAGGCTGCTTGCCACCATCGCAAAGGCTGCAAAAATCGGCGATAAATAACCCGCTACCGCTAAAACAATCCCCACAACATTATAAAAAAATGCCCAAAACATATTCTGCTTCACAATTTGGTGTCCTTTCCTCGCCAACTTCCTAATTTTTAAAAGCACCTGCAAACGATCTGTCGTCAATAGCAAATCGGAAACCTGTATGGAAATCTCCGTGGCAGAAACAACCGAAATGCCCACATGCGCCGACGTCAAAGCTAAGGCATCGTTGATCCCATCCCCCACCATACATACCACAGCTCCCTTCAATCTCAAGGCATCTATTAGTCCCTTTTTTTGCAACGGAGTATATTGTGCATACCACTCATCAAAACCACATTGAGCAGCAACCGTAGCAACCGGCTCTTGGGCATCTCCAGAAAGCAAAATAGTTTTTACAGGAGCAATTCCTTTTATAAGATCAGCGATTCCAACACGCAATTGATCGCCAAGTGAAATGACACAAATGCAATTCCCTTTTTGTGCAAAATAAACTTGCGATCGAATCACTTGATCTTTATGAATCTCCTCCCCATCTTGCTGTGACACATCTATATCAGCATGATGCTGCAAAAAATATGCCGATCCTAAGTAATAATTTTGTCCTCTATATTTGCCGACGATTCCCTGTCCTGCTATTTCTTCAGTGCCCTCCAACGAAGCCAATGGGCAATCGAGTGATTCATAGATCGCCACCGAGATCAAATGATTAGATCGGCTTGTCATCGCCTTAAGAATAGACCGCTTTTCAGAATCCAAAGTCTCCAAACCTGAAAGCACTTGAAAATGCCCCTCTGTTACTGTGCCAGTCTTGTCGAACACGAAGACAGTTTCCTCGCCTAAGTGCATCAAGCACCCTCGATTGCGCACAATAGCCCCAAGATTGGCTAATCCATTGATCACGTGTGATTCAGCGAGCGGTGCAGCAATGCCGATAGCACATGGACATGAGATGAGCAAAATCGACACAGCACGTATGACAGCAGCTTCTAAATCAAATGCCCCAAAAAGAAATCCTCCTACAGAACATAGAACAGATAAGCCAACGACGAATGGGACAAACCATTTGACGATCAGATCGCCTTGACGAATATATGTCGACTTATGACCGATTTCCTGTTGTATCGTATTGACGATCTTATGCAAGGCCGATTCCTCAGCACTTGAAGTGACTCGAAAAACAAAAGATCCATTTTGAACAATCGCTCCTCCTAATAACATAGCCCCTGCTGCCTTTGGTACAGGCATCGATTCTCCTGTCATCAACGATTCATCACAAGAGCCTGTTCCGCTAACAACAACACCGTCCAAAACAATTTTTTCCCCTTGAAACACATGAACAAAGTCTCCAATAACTATCTCTTTGACGGGTGTAAAAACTAAGCTACCATCTGGAAGCTGTTTTCGACCGCGACGAGGGATTGCACGGACCAACCGGATTAATGCATCTTTAGCAGAGAATTTGGCTTTTGTTTCAATGAGTTTCCCCAATAAAACAAAACAAATAATCACCGTTAATGAATCGAAATAGACCAAAGAGCTTCCAAGAAAAAGATGGTAAATAGAAAGACAAAAGGACGTTGTAACCCCAATGACTACAAGGGTTTCCATTCCGAGGAATCCCACTCTAAGGCCACTAAAAAAGCGGCGAAAAATAGGCCATGCGCAATAAGTGACGACTGGTAACGTTGTCCATAACGATAACCAGGCAAAAAGAAGGGCATAGTGCTCCTGATCATACTGAAAATAGGCTGCATAGATGGGGTATGAAAACATCATGACATTTAGTGCGCAGAAGGCAGCTACGATAAAGCGAATGTTGAGAGAGCGTCTGGCGACAGACGTACCGCTACCGATAAGCGAAGGTTGATACCCAAACGATTGTATGAGGGACAATATTTTTTCTTTAGAGATATAGCGGGGAACAAACTCAATAGATGCTAAGTCTGTGGCATAATCCACAACGCAATTGAGAACTCCTTTTTCTTGTAACATAAGGAGTTTGATCAGCTCACAACAAGCTGGACACCACATATTTAATACTTCGAGATGAAGTTGCCGTGCTTCATTTTCATGGATCTCTGGTCGATTTTTCCGAATTTGTTCTAATAGAGTGGGATTAGAGATGAGTCCTATCTTCAGAGCTTGCTGAAAGATCGGATGCTCACGATAATTGTCTAGTTGATGCTGAGTGCTTAAGATGTTGAATACAGCATGGCAACCGCTGCAACAGAATTGGTTCTGTACTTCTCGAACTGGTGAGGATAATATGTCGTTACCGCATAAACTGCAAAGGCTCATAAATTACAACTTGAAGTCCATTCCAAGATAGGTTCGACGGGCTTCCTCATTGTCGACCAACTCTTCCACTCTTCCTGACAATAGCACCTTCCCCTCGCGCACTAAATAGCTGCGGTGCACAACAGAAAAGATTTCTCTGGCGTTATGATCAGTTATTAAAACACTGATATTCCTTTGAGACAGCATCTGAATGAGCTGTTTGACTTCTTGTACAGATATAGGATCGATATTAGCAAATGGTTCGTCCAACATTAATAATGTCGGGCTTGTCACGAGGGCGCGAGTAATTTCTAAACGCCTCCTCTCTCCTCCTGAGAGTGCAACGGCTTGTTTATTTGCCAGTTTTTCCAGATGAAGTTCATGGAGAAGCTGTTCAAGACGTCGTTTGCGCTCTTCTTTGCTAATTTTAAGGCTTTCTAGGATGCATAAAATATTGTCTGAAACTGTCAAATGTCGAAATATCGAAGGTTCCTGTGCTAAATATCCCATCCCCATCCTAGCTCTTTTATGAACGGGGGAGTTTGTGACATCTTGACCATTAAAAATAACAGAGCCAGCGTTGGGCCGAATTAAGCCGACTGTCATGTAAAAAGCCGTTGTCTTCCCTGCACCGTTGGGACCTAAGAGCCCCACAATTTCTCCAGGGGCAACATGAAAGGATAGTCCGTTGACTACAGGTTTTCCTCCGTATGACTTTTTAAGATCTCGTACTTCTAAGCTCATAGCTTGTGACATAATACAACCTTCTAGATATAATGACGGTACAAAAGAGATTTTACCACAGATAAGGTCTGCAAAAATCGATAACTGGTTTGTGCCGGCCCTCCGGGACGGTATGTGTTGGTTGGCGGTTACCCAGGCTTCGCTTACCCCTCCGGGGAGCTTCAGCCTGGGCTATTACGTAAACAGCCCTCCGGGCTTCTGAAGTATGAAGGTTGAATGTTCTGCTATGCAGTTTTTATGCTCAAAGCATAAATGCTCGTTTTCATCCTTTGGCCTTCATCCTTCAAAAGCCCGGAGGGCTGTTTACGTAATAGCCCAGGCTGAAGCTCCCCGGAGGGGTAAGCGAAGCCTGGGTAACCGCCAACCAACACATATCGTCCCGGAGGGCCGGCACAAACCAATTATCTATTTTTTCACAGTCTCTCTGTGGTAAAAATCTCTTTTGTTTAGTGTTACTTCAGCAGAGGGAATATCTTTTTGAATTCCTCTAGTTCTTTCTGCGCAAAACTAAACCTCACATCCCCAACACCTTGAATCGATTCTTTTTGCGTCAATTCATCGCGTCGGATTTTAAGTGATGCTGCACTCATGCTAACATAGTTCACTTTATCAAAGAATAATACCCGCTTTGGCTTCTCCGTCGATAAAACGACCTCTTTTGCCTGCGCTGTATATTCTACCTTATCTGCAATGGCGTACTGTAAAAACGTCCCTTCATTTTCTGGATCTGTTGCTGTGCATTTGAGAATGCGAACATCCCCTTCCAATAGCAATCTAGAGGGCTCAAGTTTGTGATTAGCTACATCGTAGAAGATCGTTAGCTTATCGGCAAAAATTTCCCCCATGGCATCCTTAAAAAAGACTTTTTTATCTGAAAGCACAATGCCATTAATATCCCGAGGGCTTTCCATGGTCGTTTTGAATAACTTGTGGTCAACAATAACCTTGCCATAACATGTCAAAATATGCTCTGTGCCATTTTCCTGGTCTGTGTATACCAACGTTGTCTCACCTGTGCATTCAATAGTATGTACTTGCTTGACCCCATTCTGATTCTCGTGAAAAACAAGCAACTCCTTATCGGTTGTCAAATGCCCCATTCCAGCCTGAGCAATTTTGATGTCGCCCCGAAGGGTTAACAAATGTTGAATGTCATCCCACAATAGTGTATCAGATGAAAAGTCAATTTCTTGTACGAGTTTTTTGTTTTCCACCTTGAGAGATCCTCTGGGATGAGAAAACGACAAAAGATGCTTCCTAGTATCAATGTCAATTTGGGTAGCCTTTATCACATCGCCTTGCCTATTTGAGATCTGACAGAGACCGTCCTTCTCCTTTGCATGCAAAGAAATCTGACCAAACAAGCCACTCTGAGGTGTATCTAAAGAATTGTCCTCTTTGCGATACACTGCAATATCTGCCTTGGCTACATAATCGTTGTTGTAATTAACAGTAACATCCCGATCAGCATCAATGGCACTTATCCGTTCCCGCAAAACATGTCCAGCTGCTTCTTTGTTGATATGCAACACCATATGACGGCTTTTAACAGTGAGTGGAGAACCCGAACCCGATTGCGCCCCCTTCTCTTCTGTATACACAACGTACTCTTCTTCTTCACTGCCAGAAAAATCCCCTGTCATGGCTGCATGATCAATATGAGCTTGTCCACAAGTAAGTCTACCGGTATCTCGCAATTCGATACGTACTCTATCTCTCATTTTAAGCTGCTGAAGATCAAGCTGCCTCCCCTCTTTTTCGGCTATTGCTTCAATATGCTGTGCACAAATTTTTCCTAAAGGATGGTCTAATAAAGCATTGCCTTTTAAAGTGATCTGTTTGCCTTCATAAATGGCCGTATCTGATTCAACGATAAGCACGCTTTCCTCTTGAGCAATTGCAACTGCCGACAACAAATGCAGGAAAATAAAGACGATTCTCTTCATTTCGCCCCCTGAGTATCTAGAGAGGCTTTGAACTTGGTTGCTTTAAAATGGGGATTCCCCCCTTCCATAAAAAACTCCACTTCTGATGCGGTTCCCGTTATGGAAGGACGAAGCCTCGAGACATCCTCGATGAGATGGTGCCCAAGTGCCGAAAAACGAGAAATTGTTGCACGCTTCGCAACAAGCTTATTCGTCTGATAATGATATACTGCTTCGTCGGCTTGGAGATATCGAAACACCTGCATCGGCTTACCATCTGAATAATATAATTCCTCTTGCATCACACAAGTGACCCCTTGCATTTTCTCGGCTATTTCCATCGAATCGTCGCAATGGTCTAAAATGAGTTCGCTATCCTCGCTGCGTATCCGAAGTTGTAACCGTTCACTCCCTTGTGTGAACCAGATCTCTTTGCAGGCTTGTCGATGTTGTTGTGTGGTCTTATATGGAATAGGGGTAACAGGTTTTATGGAGGGATCAGCAGCAGCCACCAAAGCGTGATACCTTTGATTATCTTTTTCAGAATACGAAAAAAGAGAAAAATAAGCCCAAATAACGAGCATTAAGAGAACGGATGCGCAACCAAAAGTAGCAGCTGGAAAAAGAAGGCGCAATGTCAAGACTCCATTTCATGAACGACATGATAAAGCTGTTTTAGCTTTCGAAGCAGAGCGGGGAGTTGATCAAATGAAAGAACTGAAGAGGCATCGCTTAGGGCATTTTTCGGGTCTGGATGAGCTTCTATAAAGAGGCAGTTAGCCCCTGCTCCTATTGCCGCTTGGGCTAACGTCGGAATAAATTCCCGTTCTCCACCCGAGCTACTGCCATTCCCCCCCGGCAGCTGCACTCCATGCGTGGCATCAAAACACACTGGAAAACCCAATTTTTGCATGATGGGAATCGCACGCATATCACAAACTAAATTGTTGTATCCAAACGTTGTCCCTCTATCGATTAAAATAATTTTAGAGTTGTTAGCTTCTTGGATTTTTGCCACCACATTTGTCATATCCCATGGAGCCATAAATTGTCCCTTTTTTACGCTGACAACGCATCCAGTCTTTGCTGTCGCAACTACCAGATCTGTTTGACGGCATAGGAATGCTGGAATTTGTAAGATATCGCAAACCTCTCCAGCAGCCGTGGCTTCTTCTGGAGAATGAACATCTGTGACAACAGGGATATCGAATTCGTTTTGAACACGACTTAAAATGCGCAAGCCTTCTTGCAATCCCGGACCGCGAAACGAGGAATAAGAACTTCGATTGGCTTTGTCATAACTCGATTTGAAAATAAAGGGAATGTCTAGCATTGTAAATATTGTTTTTAGAACAGCAGCAGCGTTGAGGCAATGATCTTCACTTTCAATCACACACGGACCACACATGACAGCGAGTGGTTTGTTTTTTCCAATCTGAATGTTTTTGATGTGAATATCTTGCATAGCTTTTCTCATTTAGTAACGTTGTGATAAATCATAGCCGGAACAATGATATATTTCCACTCTGTTTACTCCTATTTCGTGAACGCGCAGAAATATCCTGAAAATCCCATACACATCAGGCCAAGCAAAGAAACGTCTTAATAAAAAAATTAAACGCTAAGGCGCCAAGACCCGAAGCCGCAAAGACAAGAAGAAGATATTTTTTCAAGCCAAAATGAAAATTAAATCTCCTTCCCTTCTTTGCGGCTTCGCGTCTTTGCGTTTAATTTTTTATTAAGAGGTTACTTTCCCTAGCTTGATGCATATAAATGCGTGCTAGTTATGTTGGCTAGTTATTGTTGGAAACTGTTAAGATGTGTTACTATAGATTTTACATTTATATTTAACATAGGTAATATATGAGAAAATATTTATTATTTTTGCTTTGCTTTTCGTCTATACTTTCCTCGTCATATGCCGCTACAACACACACTGAAAAAGTAAGAACTCCCAAAAAACATGACTACTACAACTTCTTTAATTCCGAAGTCTTCGACTCTTACATGCTACAACTCCGAAAATTCACTCAAGATGAAGTTGAGCAATTGCCACTCATAACTCATTTTCCCCTCCCCCTCATAAGTTCCTTTTCTTCCAAAACCCTTGAATTGATTGCAGCCATCCAACAACCCTATACTCCAGAGGAACGACCAACCGTCCATGAAAAAATCATCACCCTCCTTCGTTCTCTTATCAAAGAAAAGGAAACAGTTCAAAGTGATAATAACGCTTTGACACAGCAGTCAATCCAGTTTATCGATAGTCTTTCGGTATGGATCTACACAAAGCCCCATCTCCTCCCCGATTTTGCCACTTTTCTTCACTCCGTCATTCCAGATTTCTTTACCTCCTTCACTTTCAAAGAAGGTCATTTGCAAGACCACATCCAACAGGCTCACAATATGATCTCAGCAAGAAAAGCCGATCTATTTACCGGAGAATATCATCGTTATCCCACATTCAATGATCCTTTATTTGAAGGGCGCCTCCCAACAACAGCTTACAATGCCTTCTCAACACAGTTTATATATATTCCACGGATGAACATCACGGATGAAGATAAATCTATAACGCTTGTTCCTGAATTTTTAAATTATTTGTCTGTATTGAGAGAACAAGGCAAAAAACACCTCTACATTAACCTCATGAGTCGACTCAGTAGCGAACGCCCCCTTTGCCTTTCACTTGATCAACTTGAGAATCTGTTTCCCAATGTGATTTACGTGGCAAACTTTGATAGGAACTCAGAATTCTATAAACAGTCTGATAAACATGCTAATCTGGACGATGCTGAACGATTCAAAAGACATTTTATGAAGCATTTATTTAATCGATATCCAGAAGATGCTGCGTATAAATGGCCAAAACAGCTCGATATATACCAATGGAGAGATAACTGTGACGCTATCTTAGAAAATGTTCATTCAAAATACTTTGAGTCAAAAGAAAAGCTTAGCGCTGAAGAACGGCGAGCTTTTATCGAGATTGTTTCTGTGAAATTAGTTGAGGCTCTTTGCAATACATTGAATCCAGATTTTGCTAACATCTCTTGCAAGTACTCAAAAGATCGAGCACCCTTGCTCAATAGCCTTACCTATTTGTATTCGGTATCAGTAGGAATTCAGAATCAGGGTTTTACGCAAGAACACAGCTTGAAAGTGCTTTCTTTCGTTTTGGCAACGCCACTACTCGTGAGCAATCGGCCCGCATACGATAGCATCGTCGATGAGCTGTTATTGGTCGTGCCCTATTTAGAGGCCATGCAGTAAGTACCCACACAAAAACGCAGGGACGTAAGGGACAAGGGACCTAAAGGACATAAGGGACGTAAGGGACTTTAAAGGACAAGGGACATAAGGGACAAAGGACATTTATTGTCCCTTATGTCCCTTGTCCTTTAAAGTCCCTTACGTCCCTTATGTCCTTTAGGTCCCTTGTCCTTTATGTCCCTGCGTTTTTGCGTGGGTACTTCTGCTTACTTGGATTAATGTCATGCCTACTTGACATCTATGCGAATACTGGTGCTCGATGGCGTTGTCGATGATGGCTCATATGTCTGTGAGGGGTTTAATCCCTGGTAATAATAGGCAGGGTTCTCATAAAAATACTGTGTCGTTGTCGGTGGTAACATGTCATAATTGTTGTAGGTGTTATCGTATAATCCATTAGTACCATTATAATACCCGTTATCTTCATTGTAATAATAGTAATTAGGCGTGTAATAATCCGCAGGATAACCATTATAATAATACGGATAATGTCGGCCATGATGCCACCATCCTCCCGCATGATTTGCCCAATGGTGATGCCACGCACGATTATGGCCCCAATGATGATCTCCATGATGCCAGTGATGTCCATCGTGGTGTCCGTGATGACCCCCATGATGACCTCCGTGGTGGCCTCCTCCATGATGACCACCCCCATGCCCACCACCATGACCCCCATGAGCTGCCAAATCTTGAGTCGCCATAGAAGCCAGAATGCCCAATACAATCCCATTAATCCATTTTTTCATAACCACCTCCCCAGAATAATCTATATAATTATGAAGCGATTTCATTGCCAATACTTTCTGTAATATTTTGGTCATTGGTTTAGTTTCGTCCAAGGGGATTAAATATAGCTCTAATGACTTATAATTCCCTCTGCGTCTCCCCGCCTCTGCGTCTCTGCGTTAAATTCGTTATAATGATTAACGCAATAATGATTAACGCAGAGACGCAGAGGCGGGGAGACGCAGAGGCGGGGAGACGCAGAGGGAATTATAAGTTTCGTTAAAGCTATCTTTTGGACGAAGTTAAACCAATAGCCAGAAAATATACTTTGGGATATTTTTTTTCATTTCTCCCTATTTCTCTTCTTCTCTCTGTGATCTCTTATTTAGCTGCGGCACGGGTACGAAAGGCTCCCTTGCCAAAAAAATAGGAGTGGTTCATGGTAAGGATTATGTACAGCCAACCCATTGCAACAGCCACAACCCTATCCTTAGAGGACAAAGATAAATTGTCCTCTCTGTGGCAACCCCTTTGTCAACAGCACAACTTACAATTTGCAGAATATAGCTTTGCTAATGTCTATCTTTTCCGTAAACAGCACTCCTATGAACTGATCGAAGGTGATCCTTTATTTGTGCGGGGTAAATTTTCCGAGGGGCATTACTACCTCATTCCCACTATGGCACCTAAAGATCTTTTCCTCAAATTAAAATCTATACCAAAACAACACTGTATTTTTCCAATCCCAGATCATTGGGTTGACGACTTCCGAGATGCTGGCTGCAAAACATTCTTTTGCAGAGGTGATTCAGATTACGTTTATCAAAAAGAAAAAATGCAAACTTTAAAGGGACGAGCATTAAGTAGCAGACGCAATCTTTTGCATCAACTGGAAAGCCATCATCAAATGACCTCAAGAGCCCTCACAGAGAATGATATCCCTGATGCTTTTGAACTGATTGAAGAATGGCAATCACATTCGGAACTATCAAAAGAGAAAACAGACTATTTTCCGTGCCGTGAAGCACTTGAAAACATGAATCGTTTACAGCTATTTGGAAGGATTGCTTATGCTGACGGGCAAGCAGTTGGGTTTTCGCTTGGAGAGCTCTTAACTCCTCAAACAGCCCTTTTTCATTTTATAAAAGGCAGGCGAGATTTCAAAGGAATAATGCCTTTTCTTAATAAGGATTTCGCCCAGCACTTGCCAGATAGCGTACACTGGATAAATGTGGAACAAGATTTAGGTCTACCTGCACTGAGACAAGCCAAAAATGCATACGAGCCCAGCCGTTTATTGACAAAATGGCGCATCTGTAACTTCTGAAGAATACAGGCTTGGGCTATTGGTTTAACTTCATCCAAAAGATAGCTTTAACGAAACTTATAATTCCCTCTGCGTCTCTGCGTTAATCATTATAACGAATTTAACGCAGAGACGCAGAGGCGGGGAGACGCAGAGGGAATTATGAGTCATTCAAAGCGTGATTAACTATAAATACAACAAGCTCGCCCATGTGATTGTGTTTTGTACTAGATTCAAACCTATTAGTGTATTTATCAATGAAGTCTTTCATTATTTATTCTTCGTCAGCCACCTCAGAGAGGGGTCGCTTCGATTCTTTTTTTTCTTCTTTTGAGTCGAGACGCAACTCCTTAATTCCTTCGAGTGCCTCTTCCACTAATATTGCAAAGTCAACATCAGACAATATCTCGTTTTCAGATCGTTTGCGCAAATTTGCAAATACTCTAGCTTGATCCCTCTGGCCTAATTCTTCACATCTTTTGATCAAAGAACCTAACCATTGAGTTCGAGATTCACAATCGTTTAAGTCTGACAACACTTGCTTAGCGTCTTCAACCAATTCATTCGCATTTTCGATGTTTATAATTGGGCTAGACAAAAGGGCAATACGTAAATGGTCATATGCTTTGCGCCTATCCTCTTTGTTGAAACCAGAGTTAATAATAAAATGACTCAAAAAAGAAAATTTGTTTATATTGGGATTAGAGTTATCAATTTTTACACAGAAATCAATAATACTTTTCATCTCATCGACCGATATTGGCATAAAAGGTGCTTGCAATTTCACATTCTCAGTAAACAATCCATAATTGACTAATAAAGCTAAAAATTCTGCATTAAAAATTAAAGGATCAATTGTTCTTACATCGGATATAAAAGTATTCCAAAAATAATAAAAAAATTTTTGAATGTAATCGGCACCCTCATCAGAGAGTTGTAACTTCTTAAATATAAACTGAATAAAAGCACTTTGACGCTCTTCAGTTGTTTTGAATAACCCGATTAAATGAGGAATGGTTTCAAGTGTACTTGTAAAATAAATTAATGGTATGTCTTCAATATTATCTGCATAATAATAATCATCTGTCAGTTTCTCATGAAGACTCACTATCTCGTCTATTGCCATAAAAACTTTTTGTGAATCAATAGCCGAGCAAACTCCATTCGGAAAAAGTTCGATAACTTGCCACCCAAAGGGAGTATAATCTGCCACAAATTTTATTATACCGTTTTGGTCTATTTCATCTGGTACTAAGAGAGCTATGCTATGGCAATATTCTTTAGAACATCCATGATGCATTCTATAATTAATTAGTCCTTTTAAAACTTTACAACAATCTTTTGGGTCTAAATCTGCAACAGAGTTTCGCAAAGCTTCGAGTCCATCAAAATGAGCTCGATAAATCATCTGTCCTATCGTCGAAGAGAAATCGAAAACGTCTGTAACGTCACAAACAGAAGATGCGGAAGTGTAAGGGGTTGAGGATGTAGATGTTGGTGTAGGTGAGGATGTAGGTGTAGATAGTGGTGTAGATCGGAATGTGGGTAGAAATATGAATGGAGGTGGAAGTGTGAATGGAGACGGAGGTGAAGATATGGGGGTGAATGTGAATAGGGGTGTAGAAGTTGGTGTGGGTGTAGATGTAAATGTGAATGAGGACGTTGAAGCGGGAGAGGGATATGGCTTCAACTTTTCTGCCAGTAATTCCCTAGTTCGTGTTAAAGAGCGACGACAAGACATTACGGAGGGTGTCAGAGTAGATGTTGGTGGTAGAATAGAAGAACCAATATTTCCAGTCAGAGTTAAGACTTCCAAAGATGCGGCACAACGATCTACAGTTGAATGTGAATTTATAGATAATCCAAAACTAGGTGTTTTTGGAATTGGTGTATTATGTGTAGCAGAAGCCATAAAAATATTTATTCCTTTTAAAATTAGTAAACTTATATGGTAAAATCGGTCATTGGTTTAGTTTCGTCCAAGGGGATTAAATATAGCTCTAATGACTTATAATTCCCTCTGCGTTAATCTTTATAACGAATTTAACGCAGAGACGCAGAGGGAATTATAAGTCATTAGAGCTATATTTAATCCCCTTGGACGAAACTAAACCAATGACCAACACACCTATTATAATAATGCAAGTTGTAGTGCTTTTAAATGGGCCCCCCGACCTCACTTAAAAGAGCCTTAGCCGTCCGTGTGCAACGTCTTTATCGTTCTCTTCGCGCATGGGACAGTTCTGCATAACGCCATCTCTTTAACACAGGCCAGTCTATGAAAACAAAAGACGTTTGATGTGGCCTGTGTTAAAGGCGATGGCGTTATGCGAGAACCGTCCCGGGCGCGCTTTTAGCCCTTGCAACAACTCTTGCACGGTCTTGTCTGCGCGTGGGGCGGTTCTGCACCTACTCCGAATCCCAGGACCTGCGACTATAATTTACGATCATCTGGATTCCTTAGTTGTGCCTGTATACGCAACTTTACAGCCTCATTAAAATCAACATATTCTGTTAAACCCAATAATTCAGCATTCAATTCTTTCCACATTTCTTCATTATCTTCTTTAAGTTCATCTAAGATTCCAAGTTCACGTATGTTTAGCAATAGCGCCATCGCTTTTTCTCTATTTTCCCTTGATTCCATTATAGAATAATAAAGATATGTAAGCCCTTTAGGACCTTCTACGTTACCATGCATTAAAGTCCCAAGGAAATTAAATAAATGTCGAAGATTATGGCATTTCTCCACCCCTTTTGGGTCAATATACAACCAAATGAACTCCTTCACCTTTACTAATGATAGTGTTTTTTTTGGCGATACCATCAACTCGGGAATATCGTTCTCAAACAATCCATGATGCACCATCTTAACTAGGAAGTTTCCTGAAAATATTGAGGGCTCCATTTCCATGATCGCTTTAAACATTGGCTTAAAATCATTGTGACGACAATTAGGACCAAAGTCGTACACATAACATTGAAAAAAGAGGTCCATAAAGACTCTTAGACTTTTAGAACTCTCCCATTGGCAAAGACGCTCCTTTGTTTCTTCATACGCTGAGATCATATTAACAATTAATCGATACCTTTTTTCACTAGTGTCAAGAGTAACTAAAGATGAATGTGGAATAAGATTGAGAAATAAGTCAATCGCTGATTCAGGGTTTAATACACTCGTTGCTTCTTTTGATTCACTTTGATTTAATAGTGCCATCTGCTCATTGAAGGTTCTTAAAGTCGTAGCATTACTTAGAATCTTTTCAAAATCCGCATACTCTTTTGAGCCCCAAATTACAACTCTTCCTTGTAACGTCCCTAATTCTTGACCAAATCTAATTAGTTCCGAATAAGAAGAAGAATACTTACTTATCAATTCATGGGTGCGTGAAATAACGTCAGCGACCTGTATTCTGAAATCGAGTGTATGATCTCTGGACATTTTTGTAAGTTTTTGTAGCTCAGGAAGAAGTTGCTTTTTAAAAACGCTATCTATACTTGGAACGATTGGCGCAGACACAATAGCTGCACTTGAAACGGCTAAAGCCATAAAGTTATATCCTTTTAAAAATTTTATTTTAAATAGCACCCATTATAATAATGCAAGTTGCTAGTCATGCAGTGCTTTTAAATGGGGCCCCGGACCACACTTAAAAGAGCCTTAGCCATGTGCAACATCTTTATCGTTCTCTTCGCGCATGGGACGGTTCTCGCATAACGCCATCTCTTTAACACGGGCCAGTCTATGAAAACAAAAGACGTTTGATGTGGCCTGTGTTAAAGGCGATGGCGTTATGCGAGAACCGTCCCCGGCGCACTTTTAGCCCTTGCAACAACTCTTGCACGGTCTTGTCTGCGCGTTGGACGGTTCTCGCCTGACAGCATACGTCTTAACTGAATTGGGGTCTGGCTTGGGGCGTCACATTTGACGTCAGGCAACCCTCATTTTCTCCGAGATAAATCGTGTTAATTTTAAACTTAATTCTTCCTTTGAAAGAACGTTATGCTGTCAGGCAGAACTGTCCCTACGCGCGCTTTTACCTACACATTTCGCGCATGGGACCCAGCGCTATTGGATTTGGGGCAGTAATTTCAGGCGGTCTGAGTTTATCAATTGCTTCTTTCGTAGAGGCTTTCAATTCATCAAAACCCGGTATCTTGAAAAGCTGACTGTAAGCATCTAAAGCCTCATTATGTTCTCCAAGCTCCGCAAATCTAATCGCAAATAGACCATAGCATTCGGCTAACTCGCATTTACAAGGCAAGCAATCATCCTCTCCATCTTTATTATTATTACCCACAAGTGCAACTTCTTCCAGCGCTCGGCAGAACTCACGAGCTAGGTTTTTAGCTCTAACAACATTTTTAACCGGTTTTAAAATGTTATTCACAAGCACAGCCAATGCCTTATTTTTATCTTTATCATCTAGCTCTGAACTATAAATAAAGGATATTAAGTAAAAAACATCGTTATATACTTCTTCATCTTGATCATGCGAGTTAATATATGATGATATACATTCCTGCATTTGATCGAAAGTGATGGTAGGGAGATGCGGAAATAAATTTGTGTCGTAAAACACTCCATAGTTGATGAGAGCATCTAATGAATGACCAGAAAAAATTAAAGGATCGATTTTACCAATCTGTTCTATGAAGTTTAAGAAGTACGGATGAAAATATTTCTCGCTATTGAACGTATAATTGAACGTATAATATTTTAATCCTTCATAAGTAAACATGATGGTCATATATGTTAAAACAGCCTCTCCCCGTTCTTCAGTAGTCCTCAAACGACTTATCAGCGAAGGAATTATTAGTAGCGGCTTCAAAATTTTATCACTATGAGTCATTAGACTTTGGGCATAAAACTTTTCTAAAGCCTTATGATTATTAACAGCCGATAATATTGTACTCTCCACTTCTTTCTCTGGTAAAGGAAGCTTTGTTTGCAACTGAGCCCGCGTTCTGTTTATACGTTCCATTACAGCCATTGTGGATGTGGATGATGAAAACGATTTTTGTGAAAAAATGCTATCATCTGACGCTCGCACTTCAAATGGATTATGAGTGACTGATGAATGCAAATATGAGGGAACAGCAGCAACAGGAGGTGAGTCAATTGGAGCTGTGCTTGAAAAAAGAATGCTCGATCCAGGTATTGGTATTTTATCAAGTGTTGGTGTATCATTTAGATCCTCCAAACATTCAGTACACCTGACTAAATCAGTGCTGGCATTTATAGTTAGCCTGAATGTTGCCCACTCTTCGGGGTTTAAAATCTGAGCTCTAGTTCTTAGATTTTTCAGTTCTATATTCAAGGTAAACAATTTAGAATAAACATTTCCTTTGATTGTCTGATCTAGTTCCTTTGTAATACGATCAATTTGAGTAATATCAACTCTATCGCATTCAACTAATTTAATCAATTTAGGCAACACGTGAGTGTCGAAAAAATTATTGTCAATAGATGTACTCGGAAAACTTGGAATATCTGATGTACTTCGTCCTGGTCCAGTTATGGCTGTCATATTATTTCTCCTTTTTCTCTATCATTCTTCATCATCGCCCTCACCTTCTATGTCAGATACACTACTTTGTTCTAGTTTAGACTCTGTTTCATCTTCTAGTTTAGAGTCTCCTTCTTCTTCTGCTTTATACTCTCTTTCCTGGTCTGCATCATAGGCAGCTTTCAATTCCTTAATTATTTGGCTAGCATAAAGGTGTTTTACACATACTCCCTCGCCATTTTCAAATTCGCTCTCTAATTTGAAAAGCTCTTCCAATACATTTTGAGCTTGATGAAATTTTCCAAGTTCAGCAAACCTGATTGCCAACTTACACTTGACATCTATTTGCATCTCTACAGAAAGACTGTTCAGACCATCTTCATCATGTTCATCATGTTCATCCAAAACGTCAGACAATTGATCAGCCAAATCCAAGGCCTTATCTTTAACTCTGATCGGGCTAGAGAAAATGTAGCTCCATACGACATTCAATGCTCTATCTTGATCTTCACGGTTTAAATTCGTATTTTCAATAAAACCCACTAAGAATCGAATGTTGTTCTGTATAGTCATCTTTTCTTCGAATGGACGGATGTATAACAAAATGACCTCTTCCAGTATAGAAAATGTAATAATATTGCAGCGGCGATTGCCATGGCCACGCATAACCAGCAACTTAGTTATGTCAGTTGTATAAAAAAGCCCGTAGTTTATTAAACGAACTAATGACTGACCTGTAAAAATTAATGGATCTATTCTGATCATACTTTTAATAAAATCAACAAAACAGGGTTGGAATTCAGGGTATCGATATGCGACACCTTCTTCTAAGTTCATAGTATCAAACATATTCCATACATACTCATAAAAAGCATCTGCGCGTCTTTGAGGTGTGTCTAATAAATTGATTAAATAGGGTATGATTTCGAGAGGGCTTAAAATTGTATCTTTATTATCATGGGCATATTTGCCATAATATTCCAAAAGTGTATAATAATTACAAATAGCATATTTAATTACCTTATTAATTAAATTAACTTGCTCATCAGTTCTACTCCCAAGCAAAGGAATTCCGTGATGAAACTCTCGAAAAGGAACATATGATTCAAGCCGCTTACTCATTTCACTATTGAGCGGTGCAGGCAACAACAAAGCCACAGACATACAATTTTCCCACGAACAACCGAAACTCATCCTTCTTTCGACAATTAGTTGTAATTCTACACCATAGTCCACCCTACAACCGTTCAACTTTGTAATTGCTTTCGTGAGTGCATCCATCCCTTTTCTATATGCCTCTTCAATGAAGGCAGTCACGAACGCTCTCTCTTCTGGGCTAAAGGAAAGTGGAGCCGTGAAAGACCAGTTTGTAAGTGTAGAAGATGATGATGATGACGAAGAAGATGATGATGATGATGATGACGAAGATGATGGTGGTGGTGGTGGTGATGGTTGTAATGATCGAAGTATTGGTGAAGAGGACTCTCGGTGTTCAGGTGGTAGATTATCAGGATCCTTAAAGGGTAAAAGATTAGCATCCCTCGGAGGTAAGAAAATAGTGGGGGCTGTAATTGCTATTTTATTCAACGAAATCAACATTTCGATACAATCCTTAATTGTCCCAGCTCGATGAAGAGATGCTCCAAATCCTGTCCATTGATCTGTTGTTAAATATTTTCCCCTTTCCTTCAGAACCTTAAATTGTTCACCAAGTGCGGCTAAGTCTTTGTTTGAAGAAAGGGCATGTGTTCTTTTGGGATCTTCACTGAATGATCTCCCCGCGATTTTAGCAATCATCGCATCTATTGCTTTGACATCGAAGTTGTCACAAATAAAAATTTCTTCCAATTTATAATAAATATTTGTTAAAAAAAATTTTTCATCTGCAGAAGGAGCACTTGAACTAGAAGCACCCATATCCAATCTAGATAAACTTGCAGCCATAACTATATCTCCTTTAGTGGTAATTACAGAAGTGCCCTGTGTTAGGGCCCGAAGGGAAGGGACTTCTGCAACTTCTTTAAATTCAATTGCTATTATTTTAAGCTCTACTACTCTTATAAGGTAACGCCCCTGTCGAGACAATTGTAGAAATGCCCATTTTCAGGCAGCAATTGTGGGCGAAGAGTCGCCCACAAATGCTGGTTTTCAGGCCAACGACCTCTATTTAGTGGCAGCTAAAATCGCTTGCTCCGTTTTCTCTGCCTCAGCGCACCTGAACAACCAATCGTCTATTTTGCCCAGCTTTTCTTTGCACTCCTTAGCTTTATCATCATGTCCAAGGTGAGCAAATTTTTCCGCCATCCTATCCTTCCAACCCCGCTCCACTCCGACGTAATCCTCATCAAAATTAACTTCGTGTGCGGAACAAAGTAATTTAAAAACCCTGTCATTATCTGAGTTTGATAGAATGGAATCCATCATAAATTTCAAAGCTTCGGTACTAAATACACACGTTGATATACTACCATACGCCATAATGAAATTTGCCAAGAAAAACATATTATCAAATGAGCTAAGGTACATTGTAATTAAGTTTTTCATATCATCAAGTCTTAATGGAGACATAGAATGAGATAGATCTACAGAATCCATATAATGAAGTAATCCATAATCTATTAGTTCACACAAGAATTTACCAGTGAAAATTGATGGATCTTTCTGAATTAAGACTTTTAAAAAAATATGAAAACAAGAAGGGATGTCAGATTCATCTTCATCCATAAAGCTAATTTCTTCTTTAGTAAACAGACTACTAATGCATCTAAACAAAAATTTCTGCCTTTTTTCAGACGAGCCAAGACTAATAAGTAGGTCACTGATAGTATTCAAGTGAGAAGCAAATGTGACAATATTAAAACTGCCCACTTCTGATTGAGCTTCATACTTTGCCTTGGCTTGACTGCACATGTCGAGGGCTATTTCGAACTTCTTTAAAAAATTCTCATCTTTTTTTGCCGCCAGTATTGCCATAACACTTGATAAATGATTATAGGCAGACATTGTAGAGGAAGAGGATGCAAGCGATGGACGAATTGCATTTTTTATCTGTGGTTCTATCCCAGCTAATGCCTTTAAACTTGCCGTACAACTCGCCAGAGTGATAGTTCTATTAGCAATTGATTCAATAGTTGATTGTCGAAATACTCTCCAGCGATCTGGCGGTAATATTTTTGCTCTACTACGGAGTTCATTTAATTCAACTAAAAGCGATCGTAATTCAGAACAATCAGATGTGGTATTAAGAGTATCATTAACTAAAACTAATATTCTCTCTATTTGTGAGATCTTGCCCCCTTCTTTTCCAACAAGCTCCTCCAACACAGGTTGGACGGTGTTTTGAAAAAAGAGTTCTGGGCTAAGTGGGCCTCCAGGTATTACAGCTGCCATAATATTTATTTCTCCTTTAGTGGTAATTGCAGAAGTGCCCATTTTCAGGCCAACGGCCTCTATTTGGGGCCAGCTAAAATCGCTTGCTGCGCTTTCTCTCTCTGATCGCAATCAAGCAACCAAGCGTCTATTTTGTGCAGCCTTTCTTGGCACTCCTTAGCTTTATCATCATGTCCAAGTTGAGCAAATTTTTTCGCCATCCTATTTATCCAATCACGCTCCACTCTTTCGATGTACTCCCCATCAAAATTAACTTCGAATGCGGAACAAAGTAATTTAAAAACCCTGTCATTATCTGAGTTTGAAAGAATGGAATCCATCATAAATTTCAAAGCTTCGATACTAATTACACATTCATATGCCATCATGAAATGTGCCAAGAAATACATATTATCAAATGAGCTAAGGTACATTGTAATTAAGTCTTTCACTTCATCCAGACTTAATTGAGGCAAAGAATAATAAACTGGGACCTCAGAATTCATATAATTAAGTAACCCATAATCTATTAGTTCACACAATAATTTACCAGAGAAAATTGATGGATCTTTCTCAATAAAGACTGTTAAAAAAATATTAAAATAAGAAGAAATGTCAGATGCATCTTGAGCAGACACAAATTCTCCTTTAGTCAACAGACTATCAATGCATTTAAACAAAACTTTCTGCCTTTTTTCAGACGAGCCAAGACTAATAATTAAGTCACGTATAGTATTCAAGTAAGAAGCAAATGCTATAATATTAGAACAGCCCACTTCTGATTGAGCTGCATACTTTGCCTTGGCTTCCTTGCATTTGGCGAGAGCTATGTCGATCTCCTTTAAAATATTCTCATCTTTCTTTGCCGCCAGTGTGGCCATAACACTTGATAAATGATTATAGGCAGACATTGTAGAGGAAGAGGATGCAAGCGGTGAAGGGATTGCACCTTTTATCTGTGGACGCAAAGATGGAGCTTTTGCTAAGACAATTGATGGTTCTATCTCAGTTAATACTTCTAAACTTTCCGTACAACTCGCCAGAGTGATAGATTTATCAGCAATTGATTGAATAGTTGATAGTCGAAATACTCTCCAGCGCTCTGGCGGTAATATTTTTGCCACATCAAGGAGTTTATTTATTCCAGTAAAAATCGATGTTAATTCAGGTTTTGTATTAAAATCACGACTAACTGCACTTAATAAATTATTTATTCTCTCTATTTGTGAGATCTTGCCCCCTTCTTCTCCAACAAGCTCCTCCAACAGAGGTAGGACGGTATATCGAAAATAAATTGCTGAGCTAAATGAGTCTGGGTCTCTAGGTATTACAGCTGCCATAATATTTATCATCCTATTTTTATTGTTTTGGAATATTAGCTGGCTCCAACACGATTGCAATCTTCGCTGAAGCAATCTTATCAAGTTCTTTGATCTGTGCTTCGGTATCTGCAATCAATTTAGTTGATTCCGCACCTAAAATTGTCCCGGCAAATGGCACATCAGTTGCCGATCTAAGATGCTCATACGCAGACTTAAAGTTGCCGAGCTTTGCACGCATTAACCCTCCAGAACAATATGCTCTACAGCAGATCTCGTTAACTTGTTGCCTAGCAGCTTTAAGCAATTCACCTAATTCTATTTTCAATAACCCTTCCGCTTCGACCCAACTCTCATAGCCCTCTATATATCCTTCTGCCTTTCTGTGCTCTTTAAGGTTGGCAAACATAACCGCAAATCCACAAAACCACTTGCACCTCATCTTTTCTGAGAAACCATGACGAGGATTATCCATACATTCCAAAATGAGATCCGCTTGTTCTGAAAACCTTGCCATTCTTTTTAGACTCATTTCATCAGAAAATAGGCACCCATGGAGCGTATCCAATGCACTGTTCCGAGTTTCTTCATCAAGAATTTGTTCAATATTAACTACACATTCGTAAACATCAAAAACATTATCAGCATCATTCATGCAAGACATAATTGCTTTATTGATTTGTCCAGAGCTCATACTATTGATCGAGGATCCGGATAGTTTTGACGAAGAACTGAAGGGTGGAACCGGCACGGCTGATTCCTTGACGCTAAGAAATAGTTCTAATTGCTCAGTTAGCGACTGTAACGATGCCCCCTCCTCATTAACGATTTTTCCAAATTCCTCCCACCTAGACATACTCCAATCATTGACATCCTTGCTTAACGCCCCTAATGCAATTCTCAAGCGATGGAGCTCATCACTAATAGTTTCAGGACATAGAGAGGATCTGCCAAGATAAATCTGGTTAGCTACGGCAATCATCATCTCATAAACTTGCGTCCGTCTAGCTGCAGCGATCATCTGCAAATTTAATCGAAGCGTTTCTCTCACAAAAAAGGTAGCCAGAGTATTGATTTGTTCTCGAGTGCGTCCCAACAAGGCTATTGAATTCGCACTATGTGTTAGTTTCAAATCATTAGCACGCCGAGATAATCTCTCTTCGGCTGCCCCAAAATGTCCACTTTTTGCATGATTAAGCGCTACTACACAAGTCGATTCCCAGTCCATTTCTTCACTCTGCTCTTCAGTACAAGAAGATATAGTCAGGGCTGATGCAACAAATCCTGCTAGAGATGGCGGAGGGGTTGAACTCACTGGGCTTACAGGTGCTATACTTGCGGGTACAATAGGGGCTACAGGCATTGCTCCTGGAGTTACTGGGGTTTCTATGAGCATAGGATTCAATCGTTCTAATTTCTTGATTAAATTATTTAAATCATTTCTTTCATTAATGATTTTTCCAAACTCTTCCCATTGTTCTAAATTCCATGTTAACCTTCCTCGAAATGCAACTAATTCCTTTTGTAATTGTTGCAGTTCAGCATTTGTTCGAAACAATTCTTTTTCTTTTACAATTTGAGATATGACACTGTCTATTTTTCCAACAGCTTCTGCTGATCCCTCTGCAACGATGCGTCGTAAATGGGGTTCAATTGTTCCTAAGAAAAAGGCTTCCACAGATCCAGCTTCAGACTTCCCATCTGATTCAGTAGCAAGCCTCATTTTTGCAATTTGACTTAGAGTATCCTCTACCAATTTTCTTGCAGGTTCCCCTACAAACTCCCCAGCTGGAATAGTTAAGTTACTTATTACACTAAATTCACCAGACTTTGCTTCTCTAACGGCTGATGCGCATACATCCGTCCAAAAAATTAACTCATTCCCCACCCTTGTTTCAGCCAACATGCGTTTTGATGTCTCACCTATCGGTGTCGCCACATGCTCTTTTATGTCTGCTTCACCTCGCGTACTCGCTTGCTCTGTATCAAAGCTCGCTAAAATGCCTTCTGCATCTCTATAACTTTCTTTAACAAGCATTCGTGAAAATCCACAGTACCATTTACACAACTTTTCTTCTTTTAGTAGAATTACCCTTTCCAAATATTCAAGAATCTTAGATACTTCATCAAAAAACCATTCAGTATTTATTGGGTATTCAATGCCTGAGGAGAATAAACAACGATACAAACCATCGAATGCTCTTTCTTTTAGTTCCACATCTTTTATTTTCCCAAGACTTGTCACCAATTCAGAAAGATGCTTACGAGAAGCTTTTTCATGATTAACGAAAATCTCTAATGCAATCAGAGCTTCTACATTTTCAGAAGACGCTTTCCCACTGCATATAAATGATAATAAAGAGAAAATATGAATCCTATGACCTTTTAAAATCTCTGAAGATTTACCAGAAAAAACCATCGGATGTTCTTCATAGACTTTCCTAATCATATTCATCAAAATCACCTTTCTTTTCTCGCCCCTATGCTCATAAGCAATAACTTTAGCTTGTGTAGAAAAAAGGATAGAGAGCATATAGAAAAATGCTTGTTGGCGGTCTGCAGAATTTAAATAACACAATGCTGTTGGAATTTCCATTATCACATTATTTGCAAGTAGATCATTGTGTATATCACGCATACACTTTTGCCGATCTAGTTCGTTGTACTTATTTTTAAAGTCTCTTTTGAATTGCTCAAGAGTAACTGGAGAAGTTGAAGATGACAACGGACGTGGCGATGAAGTTGATGATGTTGATGGCATTTTTCCCAGTTCGTCCTTGGCAATTGCAGAAACTGCCTTGACGATCGCTTCTTTAGCACCTTCGACTTTTTGCAAAGAAGGTGTAACTGTCAACACAACCGATCCCGATGTAAATGTACTTGATACTGAATGTAAAGGCGTAGCCATATTTGTGTGCTCCTATTAAAAATAATTAAAACTTATAGCCCCGTGATTCGGGGTAGGTACATCCTTCTCCTGTCGCCGCATTCGCATAGCCATCAAGCTAAGAAGGCAAGATCTGAACATTTTACCACTGAGATCACAGAGAAAACAGAGAGATTGGGGAGTAGGGTAGAGATTATTAATCGCAATTTTTTGCTATAGGGTTAACTTTGTCCAAAACGTAGCTTTAGTGACTTATAATTCCCTCTGCGTCTCCCCGCCTCTGCGTCCCTGCGTTAATCATTACAACAATTTTAACGCAGAGACGCAGAGGCGGGGAGACGCAGAGGGAATTATAAGTCGTAAAGCTATATTTGGACAAAATTAAAACAATAGCCCGATTTTTCTTACCTTTCTCTCCTATCTCTCTGCTTTCTCTGTTTCTGTGAACTCTGTGGTAAAATCTTCAGATCTTGAGCCTTAGCTTGATGGCTATGCGAATGCGGCGACAAGAGCAGGGACCGATGTTACCTACTCCGAATCACAGAATAGCCTCTTATCATTGATTTGCTTCCTAATATTTGCTATGAATGTTGCTGCGTTTGCTTCAAACACTACAGAATTTGCTCCTGGTAACGGCATCTCATCCAAAAGGCGATCTAAGAGACCATTAGCTGCGGTAAAATTTCCAGATTCTGCTAAAGCCATCACTATTACACTAAATATTCTACAGTGCACCTCCTGAACATCTGCTCTAGTAGAGGTTATCAAAGCCATAGACTCTTTACTCAATTCTTCCGATTTTTCAAATGCCATTGCTAAATATTTATATGAGCATCTAAAGTCTCCAAAATCCCCGTACATCTTCGCAACCGCGCACCACAATTTACAAGCTTCATCCACCGAAAGATAATGATCTTCTAAATAATGCAAAATGCCATCATACTCTGCTTCACGAGCAAAACTCTTGGTTCTTTTTGGGTCATTTATTGTAGAAAGCAATTGTTGATGCAAACTGCGAAAGGCTCTTTTTTGCGTTTCAACATTTTTTATATTTTCAATAAACATCGCTAACTCATAAAAATTGTTATGAGTCTTATCGTCCTCTATGGAATTAATATAAATAGCAATTAACTCATCCATTTCATCAGAAGTCGGTTCTGTTATAAGCAATTGTAAATCAGGATTAGAAAAAAATTGATAATTTATTAATGCGACTAAAGATTTACCAGTAAAAATTGCCGGATCAATCTTATTTACTTCTTCAACAAGTGTTTTAATATTAGAGATAAAAAATCTTCTACCACGCTGAGCATCATTAGAGTCAACATAGTCTTTAAAATCATCTTTATCTCTAAATAATTTGTTTAGAAAATAAAAAAATGCTTTTTGACGTTCCTCACTTGTTTCTAATGACTTTAAATTGGCGGGAATAGATTGTAAGAATGATGTAATTCTTCTGAAATAAACTACATCAATAGTAAACTTGCTCCTATCCATGGGTGCAATTTGTCCGTCAAATTCTGCCTTTACCTCATCATAGGTCCGATAAATGGATGAAGATGGCTCTGTGGAGGCTGGGATTGAAGCAGAAGACACCGGCAATGAAGAGGGCGATGTCGTCGAATCAGGCGTGCTGATTGGTGTAACAGATGTTTCAGGAGCTGTTGCAGGGGCGGTTAACGTACAGGGATTCAATCGTTCTAATTTCTCGATTAGACTGATTGAATTGTTATCTTCCTCTTTGACAAATTCTGCAAATTTTTCCCATTGTTCTATATTCCACTTTAATCTTCCTCTAAATTCATCTAAACCATAATGCAATTGTTGCAGTTCAATATTTGAAGGATAGATTGTCATTTCTTTTACAATCAGAGATATAAGATCATTTATCTTATCAACGGCTCCTGATAATCCTTGTTCAACGATGCTTCGCAAAGAAGGTTGAATAGTTTTCGAAAAGAAGCTCTCGATATTGGGTATCAACGCAGTAGACGGTGTATGTAAAGAAGAAGGCTCAAACATAATATTTCCATTCCTTTAAAATAAACAGTATTTTTTATCTTGGCTATTGGTTTAACTTTCAATCATGTTGTTAGATATTTTCAGCAACATGATAGACTAATGAATGATAAAAGGAAATACGCTTTAATTTTTTAATTTTTTTAAAGCTTTCATAAAATCATTTCTGAACTGTTATGTTATTTTAAGCTAGCAGGTATTGTTGTTGAAATATTAGCCGGTTCCAATACGATTGCAATCTTCGCTGAAGCAATCTCATCAAGTTTTTTGACCTGTGCTTCGGTAACTGTAATCAATTTAGTTGATTCCGCACCTAAAATTGTCTCAGCAAAAGGTACATTAGTTACCCATTCGAGTAGCTGGTACGCAAACTCAAAGTCGCCAAGCTTTGCATGCATTAGCGCTCGAGAACAACATGCTCTACTGCAGATCTCTTTAACTTGTTGCTTAGCAACTTTAAGCAATTCACGTAATTCTATGTTCATTAACCAATTCTTTTCGGCAAAAAACTCATATTCATTTATAATTGTTTCTGCCTTCCTGTACTCATTAACCTTGGCAAACATAACCGTAAATCCACAATACCACTTGCACCTTGTCTCCTCTGAAAAACCAGGACTATCCACATAATCCAAAATGCGATCCGCTTGTTCTGAGAACTTTTCAATTCTTTTTTGACTCATTTTATCAGAAAATAGGCACCCATAGAGCGTATCCAATGCACTGATCCGAGTTTCTTTATCAAGAATTTGTCTAGTATTAACAGCACATTCGTAAGCATCAAAATCACAATCAACATCATTCATGCAAGAAATAATTGTTTTATTGATTTGTTCAGAGCTGAGACTATTGATCGAAGACCCAGATAGTTTTGACGAAGAACTCAAGGGTGGAACTGGAACTTCTGATTCCTTGAAGCTAAGAAGTAGTTCTAATTGCTCAGTTAGCGACTGTAACGATGCCCCCCTTTCATTAACAATTTTCCCAAATTCCTCCCACCTAGACAAACTCCAATCATCGACACCCTTCCTTAACGCCTCTAATGCACTTTTTAAGTGATCGAGCTCGTCACTGATAGTTTCTGGATATTGAGGGCATCTGGCCAAATCAATCTGATCACGTACAGTATCCATCATGTCAGAAACTTGCGTCCGTTCAGCTTCGGCGATCAACTGCAAATTTAATGGAAGAGTTTCTCTCACAAAAAAAGTGGCCAAGCGATTGATTTGTTCTCGAGTGCGTGCCAACAAGGCTATTGAATTCGCACTGTGTGTTGGTTTCCAACCCTCACCACGCCGAGATAATTCCCGTTCGGCCTCCCTAATATTTCCACTTTTTGCATAATTAATCGCTGCTACACAAATCAATTCCCAGTCCTTTTCTGGACGACTCATAAGAGATTGGAAATCAGGGTTAGAAAAAAATTGATAATTTATTAACACGACTAAAGACTTACCAGTAAAAATTGCCGGATCAATCTCATTTACTTCTTTAACTAGTGTTTTAATATCATCGATAAAAATTTTTCTGCCAGATCTATCAATAAAATCAACATAGCTATTAAAATCATCTTTATCTGTAAATAATTTAGTGAGAAAATGAAAAAAAGCTTTTTGACGTTCTTCACTTGTTTCTAGTAATTTTAAATTAGTAGGGATTAATTTTATAAATGGCGTAATTTTCATGAAATAACCTACATCAATAAGATCCCTCCTATTCACTCTTGAAATTTCTCTGTCAAATTCTGCCATCACCTCATCATAGGTCCGATAAGTGGATGAAGATGGCTTTGTGGGGGCTGGGGCTGAAGCAGGAGATACTGGCAATGAAGAGGGCGATGTCGTCGAATCAGACGATCGGATGGGTGTAACAGATGTTTCAGGGGCTGTTGCAGGGGGCTCTGTCGCAGCAGCGGTTAACGTACAGGGATTCAATCGTTCTAATTTCTTGATTAAACTGATTAAATTATTATCTTCCTCATTAACAAATGTACTAAATTCTTCCCATTGTTCTATGTTCCACGTTAATCTTTCTTTAAATTTAAATAAACCGTTATATAATTGTTGTAGTTCGATATTTGATGGATAGAGTGTCTTTCCATTTACAATTAGAGATATAGCACCATCTATCTTATCAACGGCTCCTGATATCCCTTGTTCAGCGATGCTTCGCAAAGAAGGTTGAATAGTTTCCGAAAAGAAGCTCTCGATAGACAGTTGGGTAGATAAAGATGAAGGCTCAGCCATAGTATTTCCATTCCCTTAAAATGTGATTAGATATTTTCATGAGAATGATAGATTAACGGATAATAAAAAGAAACACACTTTATTTTTTGAACATACAATGGACGATAATGAGATAATTGCAGAAGTGCCCGTCTTCAGGCCAACGGCCTGACGTATAAAAGCCTAGGGCACAGCCCTAGGTATGGTGTAGAGTCTTTTTCAGGCTGAAAGCCTGACGTATAGCTATACGTCAGGCTTTCAGCCTGAAAAACACACTTACACCATACCTAGGGCGGTGCCCTAGGCTTTTATACGTCAGGCCGTTGGCCTGAAGACCAATTGGACGAAATTAAACCAATAGCCTCCTTAATCACACTATTTCGTGCTTATCGATTTTTTCGCGGCTTCTTCTCTGCACGCTGCGATTTGTGATCTAGTATGAGCGATCATTTTTCTAATCCCTTCGACTTCTGCATCCTCATGGAAGATATTATATATACTTCCCGACTTTTCCCTATTGGTAAGCAGATTTTCTGCTGAGACAAAGTCTCCACGCGCTGCAACTCTAAGAGCCTCTTCACATTGTGTACGACAGTACAATTCCTGTAATTGCAAGATGGTACGATCTATCACCACCTTTATCTTTGGATCTAGCCTTTCAAATCCCTCTACACAAAATTCCCTTATATATTCATAGGAAGTATCAAAATCCTTGAGTTGCGCAGCAAACATAATAGCAAATCCACAATTCCATTCACACAAAACTTCATCAGGAAGATGTTCATTTAGCACTTCCAGCAATCCAGAAGCATCTTTCGCAAATTCTTCTGCACTCTTTTGATTATTAACATAAGTGGAAAAGAAATGCTTGCGTAAGCAGTCAAATGCCTTTGCACGTTGCCCATCATCATTTATTCGTCCAAAAAAATTCACTAATGGAAGAATATTATTATCTCCCTCATCAACTTTAAAATATTGAGTGATTAGCTCATCTAATTCGCCGGGTGCTATTTCTTTTATGAGATTTCGAAAATATGGAAAATAAAAAAAACCATAATTTATTAATCTAGCTAATGATTTTCCAGTTACGATTGTAGGCTCGATTTTAAGCACTTGAGTAATCACATATGCCAAGACTGTCTTGTTCCCTTTTTTAGATAAATGCTCGCGTAAATCTGCGGAGGTTGTAAAGACTGCGGAAAGAAGTTGAAAAAATGCCTTGTGCCGAGTTTCAGAATTTTCAATTTTGTAAATTACAAAAGGAATTGTTTCAAGGAGTCTTTTGACTTTTACACCAGCTGTAGCAGCAAATTCTTTGTCAACACGCATAGCCGTCTGCATATACTCGACGATCTCTTTTATATCCCCTTTACTTATCGATTCCGAATTTTTTAGCACTACTAAATTCATTATGCAACTGTCCAAGGTAGTATAGGGAGTTAGGGTCAACCCAAAATTCTTCCAATCAATTCTGTCTAAGGCCCTGACCCTTCCTTTGAGATTGACCAATACAGAGCGCAAATGAACGAGATCGTGATAATCGTGGCCTTCCCTTGATATAGCTTTAGAAAGACTCACAATAATAGGACTTAACTGTGAAGGTGCAACCTTTCCCTTTTCAGCAAACTCTTTTAGAGTGCAAAAAAAATCCTGTGAAGTAAACTCCTTTTCAGGCTTCTTCACTGGAATCCATCCTTGTCTATAAGGAATCCATCCGCTAGGCACCATAATAATTATTCTCCATCTTTAAACATCAATATATTACTTTTAATATCCATTATATATTAACATAAAATATAATGGAATAAAATATATTTTTTATAATATTTTTAATAAAAATTAAGTAATTCTGACGTAAAAGACACCTAATTATAGAGATAATGGATCGTCAAAAAATAACTTATAACCAATTTCACAGAAGAAAATGAGTCTTAGCTCTCGTAAACAAATATTTAGAAAATGATCTGTCGTCAAATATTAGACAATTGCTTGACGGGGTTTGAGAAGGGCTCAATTGGAAGGAGTATCAGCTGAAAGGCTTTAATCAAGTAAAACGCTAAAAATGTTGGCAGCAAAAAGATATCACATTTAAACACGCAAGAAAGCAGTCTATTTTATAAGATTATCTTGTCCATTTAAAGCCTACGGCCGATTCAGGCAAGTTTAACGCCTTAGCGATTTTGTAGAGAGTTGTGCGCCGGGGCATTGAGCCCGATGTAAAAAACCTGCTGAGAGAAGATTGTGGAATACCTGTCCTTCTAGCAAGTTCGCTGATGCCACCGTGTCGATCGACTTCTTCTCGCAACTGCTTTTTGAACTCTAAGACATCACGTTTGATCTCATTCAGGTCGTCGAAACGCAGATAGGGCCTTTCTACAGGTTTTGAAGGCAGTTCTACAATATCTTCAAGACATTCCTGCAAATCCACAATTATTTTCTCACGTTCTTTAGGATTTGTTTCATCAAACCACAATTCCATTAAATCTCTAATGCCTTCATATCGCTGGCAATTTTCCATTAACGCACAGAAAAATGTACTCTGCAGACCCACACGACGCATTTCATTGAGGATATCTAAAACATGCAAATCCTTATCATGATTACCATCGTGAATATGAATATAACTCATAATAATCTCCCTCGAAAGATAAATCTTCCCTCATTTATTAGTTGAATTTTTATCTTCAGTTTGGCCATTTCGCGGTAGTCTGTATTTTCATTATCTTTAACATAAGCATTGCATAAATAAGCCGTTTCATTCGCAAAGGCGACCAATAATCGAAGCTGTATTCCACCCGATCCAATGTTGTGCCACTTCATCTTAAATCCTTGCCGAATAATTTTGCCGCTTTTGTCCTTACACGGACCCCAGAATTTATTATTTCCAAATTTTGGATGTGTTGGGTACTCATACAATAATTCGGCATCAGGACGCAACACCTCCCTGTATTCTTTAATGGTAAAGGCACTATTTAATTCTAGATAAGACTGTAGAGCCCAGTCAGTAATCACCACTTCCATTTAACCTATCCTTACATAACATATGATAACATATCATAGCATTTCATAACAATATTTCCAATATTTTTTGTGAAGCTCTTCCTTATTTTGTCATATATATAGCATTTTTGCACATATAGCTAATTATATAACTAAAAGTTTGTTTATAAAGTATTACTTATGATACAATGAAAGATTAACAACAGGAAAAACGTGGCAGTAAGCGAAACTAACTTAAATAATGATCCTTTACCACCCCATTTGATGCATCTTTTGGATACCTATGTGAGTGGCTCCACTGAGGAAACACTCCCTTCTGGAAAAACCGTTGAAGCGATCGATGGAATATCATTTTTATCCGATAAACTGGAGCCGGTTGTCCTGACTATCGCTCAGGAAATCGGTCGAGTCTGCTTATTTACTCTCACTCTTGGAATTTGGCGTTACTGCCAGAATAAAAAATATGAAGCGGCGCTACTATCCGGGGATTTAGCTGCTGCTCGCTCAGCTATCATATGGGGTTCTACACATACACTTGGACATCAAACTATTTTGGAACTACTGCAAAATCCGGATCGAACTGCTTCATTGGAATTTTTGTGCGCAGAAGAAATCGCCTCAGAAGATGGCAACAGCAGAGATACCGGCTGTTTAGGTTATCTGACGCGATTGAGAATTATCGGAGCTAATCCCGATCAATTAAAAAACCACCGCAGGCTATTGGACATTTTTTTGAAATACCATGGTCAATTACATCAACGTACTCCATACGCAAATCAAACGTATGCATTATTAGAACATCATTTTAATCTTTTAATTGAGCACAAACATTACAAAATAGCTAGATTATTTTTTAAGCATGAAGTTCTCGATCCTAAAGAACAATTTGCAACTCTATTTAGACTGGATATGACTAATGACCGCAACACTGTCATCTTTTTTTTAGAAAATGGTCTTAGTGTTAATGACACGATTGTTAATCACCCAAATGATTCTCAAAGTCCCCGTTTTAGCTTTAAGATTCTGAATCACGCTTTGGGAATGCTTTACTATGACGGTGGAGGGGAGAGGGATGTTGATCTACCTCTGGCGGAATATATTTTGAACAGGGGAGCAAACCCTAATGTGTCGCCGACTAGATACCCAAGAACGCCTCTAGAACATGCCGTCAGATGGCATTGTCGATATAATCCTGAGAAAGTTATTTTGTTGTTGCAAAAACATAAGGCCGCGCCTACAAGACAAATGCTAGGGTGGGCTTTGGAACTAGATGACAGCGATCTGTTTCTCAATCTTGTTGACTATGCAAGTAAACATGAAAATTCGGTGCAACTTACAGATGATGTTATTTATGAAGCTTTATTATCACAAAATTCAGTAAATATACATCCTGCTATCATTCCACACTTGGTAAGGCTAGGCATTAATTTTCCCCTTTTACTTGAAAAATATTTGGAAAGTGGTCTGTCGTCAAATATTAGACAATTGCTTGACGGGGTTCTGAGAAAGGCTCAATTGGAAGGAGTATCAGCTGAAACGCTTTTATCAAGTAAAACGGTAAAAATGTTGGCAGCAAATAACTACGATATTGCAGACTCAGACCTGTCAAGAAACGGCCGAGCAATAGGCTCAGGCGCGTTCACGAAAAAATGTCGTCCTTTCAGGACTCCTTTTATGACATGACTTACCCAGGCCTCGCTTCGCTCCGACCTGGGCTGTGAAATGCCTGCCCTTCGGGCCTAAAATGGCCTGTGTTAATAGCTTATGCTGTAAATGCGAGAACCGTCCCACGCACAACCTTAAGCGGAAGCAGGTCCTACGCATCCTATTCCTCTCTTCCCCTCCTCTTCTCTTTGTGATCTCTGTGGTAAAATTTAATGAACACCCATTAGCACCCGGACTTGATACTCAGACTTTTCTGTTGACAGCGGGATTCTCTTGTCCACAACCTCCACACCATTAACCTCTATTCTGACCACACCCTTTTTGATGTGCTGTGGATTCTCCACAACAATCTCATATCGACTTTCGTGATAACGATAAATCAATTTAAACGATCCCCAATCCGCAGGAATCACGGGATCTATTACCAAAAAAGCCCCCTCTAATCTAAATCCAAAGATCTCTTCCAACAACGCACGATACAACACACTGGAAGATCCCGTATACCAACTCCATCCCCCACGCCCTTCATGTCCTGCTAATTTATAGATATCCCCAGCGGTGACATAAGGCTCAATAAGATAACGCGAGACTTCTTCAGCACTATTACTGCGATTAATCGGATTGATCATTTGTATCACATGCATCGCTTTTTCAGGCTGTCCCTGCCTTGCAAAGGCCATGGCAACCCATACGGCAGCATGTGTATACTGCCCTCCATTTTCTCGAACACCTGGAGGATACCCTTTCAAATACCCTGGATTTTGTGCAGATTTATCAAAAGGCGGTGTATACAACAAAACCAAACGGTCTCTTTCATCAATCAAATTCTTCTCCACAGAATCCATTGCCTGGGCGGTCCTCGCATTAAACTGATTGTTCAAAACACCCCAAGTTTGTGATAGAGAGTCGATTTTATCCTCCTCGCATGTATGAGAACCAATCGGTGATCCGTCATCAAAAAATGCCCTGATATACCATTCTCCGTCCCATGCAAACTCCTCAATGGCACGAAGAAGCTCTTTTGCCTTTGTTTTGTATTCCTCTGCCTTTTCGGCTCCGCCCACAGATATTAGCCAATCACTGAAGCTGTTCAAAATATCAATCAAAAACCAGGCTAGCCATACACTTTCCCCTTTTCCATCTATTCCTACACGATTCATTCCATCATTCCAGTCACCACCCCCTATCAAGGGCAATTTATGAGCTCCTACTTGAAACGATTTTTCAATGGCTTTCATACAATGTTCCTTCAAACTGCCTTGCTGAGTGGAGATTTTCGGTATTCCAAATATCTCATGCTCCTCTGGCGCAAGCAGCGGGGCTTCTAAATAAGAAACCATCTCATCCATAATTGCGCGATCTCCCGTGACCTTTATATAGTGCATCGTCACATAGGGAAGCCATAAAAGGTCGTCAGATATGCGCGTCCTTACTCCTGCACCATTCTCAGGATGCCACCAATGCTGTACATCTCCTTCCACAAATTGTCTAGAAGCACACAAAAGAATATGTCGCCTCGTAAGCGCAGGATCCGTATAAACCAACGCTGCGGCATCTTGTAATTGATCCCTATAGCCATAGGCTCCTCCAGATTGATAAAAAGCCGTACGACCCCACATGCGGCATGATAATGTCTGATAAATCAACCATCTATTAAAGAGTAGATCGAGACTTTTATCAGGTGTTTCGACTTGAATCTGATTTAGAGCTTTATCCCATCGATCTTTTGTTTCTTGTAATGCCTTGTGAGCATTTTCACGACTTTGATACTGCTCAATTAATCCTTTGGCTTTTAGAATATGGGAGGATTCACCGAAGACGAAGATAATTTCTGTAGTTTCTCCACTGTATAACTCGAGAGGTACTTGTAAGGCAGCGCAAGGATCTAGCCCTGCTCCTGTGAGTTGTGGCAGATATAAGTTTTTCATGATTTCTGGGGCTTTATGAGCACCAGTGCCAAGGAAGCTTTTTCGGCTGCCTGTAAATGAAACTGGGGCCTCTGAGCTACTTAGAAAAGCGATATGGTCTGAAAAATTAATTCTGTAATGATTGTAAGCGGTGATTGCTTTTATTTCAGGGTTCCAATTGGTGACAACATACCGTTCAGTTTCTTCTCGATCTGTTCCGAGTACTAAATCTGTGTAAGAGAAAATACTCAATTTACGCATATGGGAGGAGCGGTTTGTCAATTTGAGGATTTGAATCCTTACTGGGGAATGACTATTATCGAAAGGAACAAAAACGGTCATCTCTTGTTCAATGGCGTGGCTATTGTGTTCATATACCGTGTATCCTTGTCCGTGACGTGTTCTGTAGGGATCATTTTCTCTGATTGGAGAAGGGGTAACTGTCCAATATGTTCCCGAATGATCATCGCGAATATAACAAGTATCAGTAATTTGATTTGAGGTTGGATCATTCGACCATGGGGTCAGGCGATTGCTTTGACTGTTTATCGTCCAAGAAGCTCCTAAGCCCGAATCGGTTGCCAAACTTCCGAAATTTTCATTAGCTATCACATTGCACCAAGGCATGGGGGTTGACTTATTCTGATCCAAATAGATCGCATATTCTTTACCATCAGTGGTAAAGCCTCCAGTGCCATTAAAATACAGGAGTTCGAGGAATGGGAGGGGAGCTGAGGGCTCTTCGGGAATACTTGAATCAGCTTTCAATAGGGATGTACTTGGCAAAACGGTGCGAGGCAGGGTTAAGTGTTGACTCAGACTTCCTCGTGCGGCTTGAATCACTACATTGGCGACAGTAAAGAGAAGGTCTTGCTGTTCGCGAGACATTTGATCCTCCGCAACGATAAAGATCCCTCCACTGATGTTAAAACCCGTATATTGAGCAAAGTTTTGAGCTAGCCGGACGAGACTTTCATTTAACGGTTTTTCATAAGATGCTTCCTCTTCATTTAAAATGACCAAATCTGCTTTGAGTCCTCTCAAATGCCAGAAGGCGTGGCTTTGTAGAAGGCTTTGGATCACTTCGATATCATAAACATCACCAATCACACCAAGAAGGATGGGATTATCACCAGAAATTCCGTAACACCACAATTGTTCCTGATTTAGATGATTGCGGCGCAAGCGCTCAGGCGATGCCCTGAATTGCATGTCAGGAAAGATGAGAGAGTTGCCCAATCTTTGAAATACTTTTGCATCTTCCTGCGTAATATGCAAACGGCGCAGATCTAGTTCTGCATGAGCCCATGACATATCAATCATCCTCATAGATGATTCCAAATGTCTATATTTCTCCATCAGCTTCAAACACTCTTCCCTCGAAGTAGCATAACCGGTGATAAAAGAGATTTTTATTTGTTTTCCCTCATCAATTTCTAATTGTCTTCTAATTGAAAAAATGGGATCCAAAACACACCCTTGAGAATTTGAAAGCTCTTCTCCAACAATTCTAGGGTTATTTAATGTATTATTCCGTCCAATAAAGATATTCCGATCTGTTTCAAAAGTCCAAGAAGGGTCTCCTTGATCATGCGCTAGGGCAGCTATATGAAAACACCAATGATAGGGGTCATCGACAGAGCGAGGGCGCCGGTGGGCAATTAAACCTTTGAGTTCCTCAATTGCTTCAGTTTGAACGAACATTTTCGAAAAAGCAGGATGGGCGCGATCGGCTTTGTGGGGTGCCAGAGCGATTTCAACATAACTAGTAATATCTAGGCTTCGTCGACGCAGGGCGCGGTTCGAGAGCTTAATGGAACGGATTTCAACATTATCTTCTGGAGAGACGACAACTTCCATGGTTGATTCGATTCCATATTCCTTCTTTATAATCTCGGCTTTGTGATTGGTAAAGTTCGCATAATAAGCAAGACCTGGCTGATGGCATAATGGCTGATGACATGGATTAAAAACTGTGTGCTTTTCCAAATCGCGGATATAAAAATATGTCCCTCCACGTTCACAAGTAGGGTCATCCCTCCACCGAGTAATATCAATATCCTTGAATTTGCTATAACCTCCACCTGTATTTGTGATCATCACTGAATAATTGCCATTTGATAGCAAATGAGTCATTGGAATTGGAGTTAACGGAGTGTCAAAATGACTTGACACAGGTGCTATGGTCTTGATTACTTTCGGAAATGGCTGATCAATGACTCGAGAAGTAGTACGACTGTCGGTGGCAATTGATCTTTCATATAAAATTGTTTCCATTGCCCTTACGCTGGGATGTGAATGAAATAAGTTTTGTATGACCCCATTGAGGAGTGTATTGCAATAAGATCCTAGAGACATCCCCATATGGTGAGCCATGTATGTGTGGATAATTATTCCATGTCGCATCTCACTAGCTCGTGAGAAATCAATGGCTTCATAATGCCCATATTTTCCATGCATTTTTTCCTTAAGGCCAAGGCGCAGAAGATTTCGAACAGAGGAGTTGGGGTCCACCATTAGGGCTAAAGAGGAGGAATAGGGAGTGACAACTAAATCCTTTTCCAAACTCTGCTTCAAACCTAAGTAAGGAACGCCAAAAGCGCGATATTGATAGATTTTGTGGATATCTAATCGACTGTAAGCTGATTCTGAAATGCCCCATGGAATTCCCCGCTGGTTACCATATATAATCTGACATTGCACAGCGACTTTGCACGCGAAGTCTAAGAGAGTATCTGAAAAATTTCTGCACCAAACCAGGGGCATGAGATACTCAAACATTGTCCCTCCCCAAGATTGAAGGGCAAGTTTTCCAAAAGCATTTCCAATGGGCCTTCCCAGAGCCCACCAATGTTCTAAGGGAGCTTCGCCCCTTGCAATAGCGATAAAACTAGAAAGTCTGGCCTCACTTGCCAAAAGATCATAGCAAGAGTTGTCCATGTGCCTTTCTGTCACATTATAGCCAATAGTAAAGAGCTTCCTTTCAGAGTTATATAAAAAGGCCATATTCATGCTTTGATCGATTGCGTGAAGATCGCTGATGAGATTGTTTAGGCTATTAATAGCCTCTTCTGCAGAGCTGAAAAGCCTCGTTACAGAATCGAGAAAATGTTGTATCCATTCCTTATGCATATCTTCAAGATTAGCCGAATTCAAAGACTGCAACCATCCTATGAGGGGAATCAAGCCTGGCACATTGCGTTTGATCACGTCTTGAAATGAAACAAATTTTTCCGTTGCTAATGAGCTCCATTTTTGCCCTTCTGAATGCATGAGCATGATAGTATTCGCTTCAGAAGAGCTCAGAAGTTCTATCCACCCAAACGCGGTTTCGAGCCACTTTATTTCAGCAGTTGCCTGAGCAATGAGTTTTTCCAACCAATAGGAGGATTCCGAAACTGATGGATTTGAACGAGGAAGTTTTTTTGTTTGCTCTAGGATATAGCCTATGATATTTTGTAGCTCTCTTTTATACTGTAAAGGAGCGACATTATTGGGCGTAATTCTCCAATGCAAGAATTCGGGAGACACATGATGGCGATGGCCTTCCTCCTGAATAGACTCTTGCAGCAATCTTAAAGCATCATCTAGCCCAGAAAAAAAGACCTCCGTTTCGACCATGGGCTTTTCCAAAAGAGCATGACATTGCTGTTGAACGGTCCAAAGGGATGCTAAGAGGTTTCCAGAATCTACTGTGGAAATATACCTTGGCATGAGGGGATCGAGAGTTTTAATATCATACCAATTCAAAAAGTGACCTTCAACACGCTCCATTTTTTTCAATGTTTGAACAACTTTCAACAGATCCTGAATAAATTTATCATTGTTGATATACCCAAAGGCATGAGCACTGATCAAACTGGTTAAGTAAAATCCAATGTTAGTGGGCGAGGTTCTATAGGCAATTTCAAACCTGACACCTGCTTGATAATTATCTGGAGGCAGCCAATTCACGTCTTCAGTGACGAAATCATCAAAATAGCGCCAAGTTTTCCTAGCTAATGCATGCAAATATCTCTTCGAAGAGTGGCCTAAAGCAACACCTGGGGGCTCTAAATATCCCCTTTCGAGTTCCTTTTGCAAAACAGGGGAGATTGCCCAAAGTAAAATCAGCGGCAATGCATAGAAAAAATCTTCCGACTTAAACATTAAAAGATAAATACTAATCAGCAAGGAGCATCCAGCAATGACTATGACTGAGTTCTGATAGTGATTGCGATCAGAATGATCCAATTTTGTAGATATCTGCCATTCTAGCAGGGATTTTTTTGAATAACACTGCCTATACAATGCTCTTACAATAGCATCCAAATTTACCCAGGCTTGATGGGGTAGGAATGAGAGCTGCACTAACGTGCGTATTGATCCCTTCTTAAAATCTGACCAGCCATCACTTAATCGTCGTGGTCCGTGATTCCACAGTAAATCGCAACATTGTAATAAAAATGGGACCGCTACCGTTATTATGACTAGAACAGTCCCTTCTAAAGGCTCGTCAGAGTTCCACGCCAAAACCAGTATCGCCATTAAGATGAGGGGAATCAAAGAGCGCTTTAAATTATCGATAATTTTCCAGCGACTAATCGCCGAAAGGGGGTTGTACTCTTTAATCCCATCAAAGTTTGAAATATATCCTTTTAACCATGGAAGTAGCTGCCAATCCCCTCGCACCCATCTGTGATGGCGTTTGCAATACGCTGAATATGTTGAGGGGAAGGTGTCATGCAACTCTATATCACTTGCGAAGGCTGTCCTTACATAACACCCTTCCAACAAATCGTGACTCAAGACCTGATTTTCAACAAATCGTCCCTTCAATACTGTATGAAAAGCCCTATGATCGTAAATCGCTTTTCCATGATATATCCCTTCCTGAAAGATGTCTTGATATATGTCCGAAACTGATTTCGAATAGGGATCAACTCCGGAATGATCTGAAAAAAGACGGGAAAACCAACTTTTATAAGCACTGATAAAACTCGTACTTACTCGCGGTTGCACAATGGTATATCCCCGCAACACTTTTCTCGTCTTACTATCCACCTGAGCTGCATTTAATGGATGCGAAATAGTCTCTACAAGATGCCTTACACTATCTTTTGGAAGTTGTGTGTCGCTGTCAACTGTCAAAATATAACGGATCCCTTCTAATAATGTGGGATCTCCAACATGCAACAAATCATCAATAGCATTCTCTTCACCCATCAGAAAATTGTGCAATTCCTCCAACTTTCCACGCTTCCGCTCCCAGCCCATCCAACAGCCTTCACCCTCATTCCAACGTCGCGGACGATGAAATAAATAGAATTTTCCCTCTTCATACTTTTCATTAAGCCTTGTAATGCCCTCTGTGACCATCTTTATCAGTGCGGAATCCTCGACGAGATTCTCTTGAGCAGCATCTTGAAAATCTGTCACAAGCGCAAAAAGCAAATGAGGATCTCTATTAGCTAGATAGTGAATTTCTAATCGCTCTAAATCTTTCTCTATATTCTCTTTCGACAACAGTGTTGGCATCACGACCAATGTCCTACGCTCTGCTGGTATCCCCTCATCAAAATTCATTTTTGGCAGTATATTGGGCAGCAACTTTCGAGCAATTGCATAGTTGATCACTTGCAAGGCAATTTCAATTAATGGAAGAACGGCTAACGCCATCATGACAATGATAAACCAGGAGGGACCTTTCGAATCGTTGATGCTGAAATAATAAACAGTGAGAAATAGCAATGAGACAAACGTAAGCACGCCAAAATAAGCCATTTCCCTATGGCGACTGAAAAATCGAAGTACCCTCTGACTTAGCGTCGGGACATAACCCACTTGCTTCTCAAGTAATTCGTACCCTTCATCAATTAAATAATACCCCACATGCTTCTCATAAGACTGTGTCTTTTCTTGGGTTAGTTTTACAGCGGCTTTGGCTACTTCACGCTCGTCTATATGCCTGCTTCTCGCTAATTTTTCCACGACATGCCGATACTGATCTCGAGTATTAAAATCCATCTGTGAATAGGCTCCTAAAGCATCTTCAGACAGAATTTTTTCTATGACAGACTCTTCTTGAAACATCTCCCGCCAATCGATCTGAGTAAGGCGAGAAAAACTGGAGATTAAATTACCTAAAGATGTTTGTTCAAATGTCTGCTCCGACTGCTCTAGTTTAAAAATCGTGGCAAGATCCTCCCCAACCTTCCTGTTAAGCCAACCTTTAATAAACTGCGATGCTTGCTCCGTGTCCCCAAGTTGTATCAGGAGCTGATCTGCAAAATAGGAGGACGGAGCTGGCATGTCTTGGGTTAGACTCGACAAAATGGGATACAGCTTTTCTGGATCTGTCTGAAGGGCATTTAACATGCGATTGGCCCAAAAATCTGCCAACTGGGTTTGCTGAACGCGATTCAAAATGACTTTTGTGATGTGGATTAAACACTCTAGAAGACGAATTTTCAAAATAAGAGGAAAAGCCCAAAATTCTCCCATCGTCAACGGAGTAACTTTTTGATACCCATTTATAAAAGCCACAATACTGTCTTTAGTGATGCGTCCATCGGTTGCAGCAACTAAACGGCATGCCAGCAAATATACTCGAGGCACTCCTTGGTATGAGGGGTGGTCAATATATGGAAGATTTTTAAAAAATTCCTTAGGGAGGTTTTTGTAAACCTCTTCAATATTCTTTTTGACTATATAAGAGTTCTGCAATAGCCATTCGGCAGATAACTGAAGGTTTTCATTAAACAATGCAAAATCACTAAGCTTGCTATAGATTGACTGATACTTCTCTGTAATTTTAGTCACGCGCAAGAAAAACGAATCATCCTTATTCTCTTGAAAGTCTACCTTTAAATCTAATGATGCCAGGTTTTGACCGAGTTGCTGCAGCTCCTCCAAAGGTACCGGCGTTTGTGGCAACATTTCCTTAACGCGGTGCGGATCCTTCTCTTCCTCAGCTTGAAATAGAAAAAAGGTGGGAAACTCAAGTTGGAAATTTTGCAACTCGTCAATGTAGTTATGACAAGCCTCCAAAGGACATTCGACAATGATGATGATCTCACCTTCCATCAATACTGTTTGAAAACGCTTCACCAATGGATCATATTTCCTTAAAAATTGCTCTCCAATTAATAACCCCATATTAGAAAGCACCAAGAATAATAGTGCTGAAGTAATCCCATTTATAGTATCCCCATTTGTGGCAAACATATAACAGATCAACGCAGAAATGAGAAAAAATATAACTTCAAAACAAATCCACCATCTAGCTGCAAAAAACCTCTCAATGCCACTAATTCCAACCTTGCCGTGATTTTCAAATTGAATAATTTTTGAATATTGAAAGCTCAGAAAACGATTTCGCAACACATGGGCAGCCCCTTGCCCTTTCAAAAAAGCAACGATGATTGAAGATCTTTTCACGAAAGCCCCATTTGTTTTACTCGCACATACAGTCTGCGCGGGGACGGTTCTCGCATGACAGCCTAACGTTTTAATACAGGCCACCTAAAAAGCCTTTTGCTCGTAACTCTTGGCCTGTGTTAAAACGTTAGGCTGTCAGGCAGAACTGTCCCCCGCGCGCTCTTACACTTAGACGATGCAAGGGGGACAGTTCTGCATAACGTCATCTCTTTAACACAGGCCAGTCTATGAAAATAAAAGCCTGCTTGTGTGGCCCGTGTTAAAGAAATGCGTTATGCGAGAACCGTCCCCTTGCGCGATTTTGCGTGTGGGGACGGTTCTCCACTACGGTCCGGCACGGGTTCGCGCATATCCCCTTTCTGTATCGTTATCAAATTTTATAAATAATCACAATAAATGATTTTTAATTAAATATGTTGATTATTATCTTTATAAATAATAATTTAAAAATTAAAGAAAGTAATAATAGTTAATGTCGCTCATCAGAACATAACACAACTAAAAGGAGCACCTAATATGAAAAAAAACTCAAACCACAACTATTTCCTTGAACTATTTCTAAATCAACTCCGAGATATGTATAGCTCAGAAACACTAATCATCGAAGCAATGCCAAAATTGATGCAAATGGTTTCTTCGCAAGATCTTAAAGAAGCCCTAAAACAACATTTTGCAGAAACAAAACGCCAAAAAGACCGCCTAGAAGTTGCTTTTACAGAGTTGGGAGAGGAACCTGAAGGAGACCTTTGTGTTTCTATGCAAGGTCTATTAAAAGAAGCCAGCACTGTACTCAAAAATAAATCTTACCCTTCTTTTGTAGAAGATGCTGCAATTATTGCAATGGCTCAAAAAATTGAACACTATGAAATTGCATCATATGGAACCTTAAAAGCCTTTGCACATCACCTGGAACTCACAAGCGTCGAAGAGATCATTAACGAAATCCTCACAGAAGAAAAAAATGCTGATAAATCCTTAAGCAAAATTGCTGAAGGAAGTTGGATTACTTCAGGCATCAACGCTCAAGCTGTTAGTTAATAAATTATAAATCGAAGAAATTAGATAACTAAATAAAATAAATTAACAAGGAGTACTTTTATGAAAAAAGCTGTTTTTGGTTTAGCAAAAAATGAAGATCATGCGCGTCGTCTAGTGAATCGTTTGCAAGAACAAGGATTTGATAGCGAATTCATCTCGTTTCTAGTTTATGACGCCGAACATCGCTATACTCGTACAAATTCACGTGGAGAAATCGAAACAAATCCTGAATACTTCACACGAGAAAGCACCGCAACTCAAAGAACAACCAGAAAAAATACAATGGGCGTTGAAAAACAAACAAAAGCTCCTGAAGGTGCTGCTACAGGCGGATTAGCCGGTGGAATCATCGGAGGCTCTCTCGGGCTGCTCGCAGGCTTAGGAGCGTTGGCAATCCCAGGCGTTGGCCCTTTCATTGCAGCAGGCCCCCTTCTTGCAGCATTGAGCGGCGCTGGAGTAGGCGGCGGCGTAGGACTTCTTATTGGAGCTCTTGTAGGACTTGGGCTGCCAAAATACATCGCAGAAAAATATCAAGATAGTTTAAAAGCCGGCCGCGTTTTAGTTGGAGTCGACGCACAAGACTATCAGCAAATAGATACTATTAAAGACATCATGAAAAAAGAAGGCGCAGAAGATATTTCTACAGTTACAGAAAAAGCCACTTCACGTGGTTAGGCCCTAATAAGTTGGGAGTTCCTTTGAACTCCCTCTAAGACCATTTAATTTAAAGGAGGATCCCATGAAAAAAATACTTAGTATCACAGGACTTGCTTTAGCTGTTTTTTCAACAGCATATGCTGTAAATCAATTCTCTACTTCTTCAAACACATATCCATCTACTGGATATAACCAAAGTATGCCATCTGAAAATCCAAATGCAGGATATAATCAAAGTAATCTACAAACCCAACGCAATACCTCTACAATTCCACAATATCGAAGTTATTCAAACACTCGTTCTACAAGCACACAATATCAAAATAATCCACCAGCGGGCTATACCCAGACCTATCCCTCTTCAGAATATAACTCAAATCCAGAATTCCAAACAGGAAGCTATGGTTATCAAACTGGCTACCCAACACAAGGATATGTTCCACAGTATAACGCTCCAGTAAGCTATCCAAGTGGATATTCTCCATCTAATGCACCTAACCAAGGAAGAGGAATGAATCAAATGAATCCTCAAACTACCCCTTCACAATATGACGTCAACATAAGACAACGCACCAGCATGAGCGACTCCAACTTCTCAGATAGCCCCAACGGCCAATATGCAACTGATGATCAGAATACTTCAAGAACCAAAACATTCCCTCAAGATAGCGCAGCAACTGAAAACGACCGAATCCTCAATGGCAAAATTCGCAATAAATTGAGCGGATGGTTTTCTTCAGGATATAATGACACTATCATCTTAAAAACGACCAATGGATTCGTGATCATTCAGGGATCTGTTGAAAAACCAGAAGATATTCAAAAAGTATCCGATACAATCAGAAAAATAGATAATGTTAACGGCGTGCAAACAAAGCTGATTGTACAGCCTAAAGAGCTATCAACATCTGATAGAGGATATAAAAACATGAACGATCAGACAACAAATCAGCCAACATTCGGCAGAAATCAAGGGGCTACTAAAGACCCTTCATTCCCTGCAGACTATGCTGCAACTGATTCTGATCGACAACTCAACCGCAGAATTCGCGATAAATTAGGCGGCTGGTTTACTTCAGGTTTTAATGACACCATTACTCTTAAAACAACTAATGGCGATGTGACTTTGGAAGGCAATGTAGACAAAGCTGAAGATATTGCGCGCGTTGTAAACACAGTACGCACTATTGACGGTGTGTCCAATGTGACCAACCGCCTCGCCGTTGCAAAACGATAAGATGTCTCTGATTTGTGCCGGCCCTCCGGGACGGTATGTGTTGGTTGGCGGTTACCCAGGCTTCGCTTACCCCTCCGGGGAGCTTCAGCCTGGGCTATTATGTGAACAGACCCTCCGGGCTGTGTGCGGGCAGTTTTTTTTTAAAAACAGTCTTTTCACACTGCCCGGAGGGCTGTTTACATAATAGCCCAGGCTGAAGCCCCCCGGAGGGGTAAGCGAAGCCTGGGTAACCGCCAACCAACACATACCGTCCCGGAGGGCCGGCACAAACCTTTATCGATTTTTTCACAGTCTCAGCAGGCTCTGTGGTAAAAAAATCGTCACAGACTGTTATCCCGTCATGGCTGCCGGCTGCATACAGGGGCTATCCACTGCTAAGCCCATCGCATGCAATCCATTATCAACGTAAAGACACGTTCCCGTCACCGCAGAGGCTAATGGTGAAAGCAAATAAGCCGCCGCATTTCCCACCTCAGATGCCGTCAGCTCCTTAGTGAGAGGCGCATTCACCTCTGCATATGCAATCATGAGATCAATAAAGCCAATCGCTCTCGCTGCCCGACTACGCAAAGGTCCCGCTGAGATAGTATTTACTCTCAGACCCCACTTCCGCCCAGCTTCCCAAGCCAGAACACGCGTATCGCTTTCCAAAGCTGCTTTGGCGGAACTCATTCCACCGCCATAACCTGGAATCACCCTCTCTGACGCAATGAAGGTCAAAGAAAGTGCTGCGCCTCCTGAATTCATTATGGAACCGAAATGAGCAAGCAAACTTATCAACGAATATGAAGATGAGCTTAAAGATGCCAAATAGCCATTCCTGGATGTTTCCAGAAGTGGCTTATGGACTTCTGGAGCATTTGCAAGGGAGTGCACCAAAATATCGATTTTGCCAAAATCGTTCTCAACAGCTTTTGCCACTTCAGAAATTGTATAGCCAGAGACATCTTTGTAACGCTTATGCTCTTTGACCTCTAATGGGACATCCGCAGGAGTATCATAAGTGGCATCTAAGGGGTATATTTTGGCAAAGTTCATCAGTGAGCCATCTGAGAGCTGACGAGACTCGTCAAACTTTCCAGCAGCAAGACTACCCGAAAATATCTTCATGATTGGCGTCCATGTCCCAATCAATATCTCAGCACCACACTCTGCCAACGCCTTTGCAATGGCCCAACCGTACCCTTGATCATCGCCAACACCGGCAATGAAGGCACGCTTCCCTCTTAGATCAATCTTTAACATCGATAACTCCTCTTGAAATTTCTTTATAGACCAAAAAACCAATGAAATCCAAAGCTAGTGTTTACTGCAGGGCGCACAGGACGTTGATAGACGGCTACAGGGTATACTGGACGAGCAGGGCGTACATAAACAACTTCAGGAGCCACTTCTTGAACGTAATATGGCTGAGGAGCTGCGTAATATGCCTGTGGGGCAGCATAAACAGGCTGGTAATATCGTTCCACAACAACAGGACGAGGCGCTGCGTAGACATTATTATTTACACTTAAAGAGAATCTGCTTCTTGCTTCAGCTGATGAAGGAACAGTAGAAACTAGTAATAAAGATAAAATAGAAGTTAAAAAAAGTATTTTTTTCATATTATAACCCTTTGTTAATTAATAAACCCAACAATATTGAAGCATAATTCTATGCTCGATCACAAGTTTACTCCTCAGGATCATTTTTGAAAAGGATCTTCGCTGCGCAACAGCAAGAAAAAAATTAAACGCAAAGACCCAAAGAAGGGACAAGGGACGTAAAGGACATAAGAGACATAAAGGACAAGGGACATAAAGGACGATCATTGTCCCTTAGGTCCCTTGTCCTTTATGTCCCTTATGTCCTTTACGTCCCTTGTCCCTTCTTTGAAATCAGTCTTGTGCAGATCAGCCTGATTTGCTACATTATGGCTCTTTAAAACCTATAAAAAATTTGCCCCTATGCTTGGGATTTTTCTCGATATAGAAACTACTGGATTAGATCCCTTCAAACACTCTGTCGTCGATATTGCATTAAAAATCATCGAACTCCCCACCCAAACACTACTGGCAACCTATCAAAGCCTCGTAAAACACCCTGTCGACATTTGGGAAAAGCGCGATCTCATCAGCATGCAGATCAATGGATATACTTGGGAACATATTTCCCAAGGACAAGAAATTGCCAAAGTATCTTGTGAAATCAAAGAGCTTTTTAATTCTGTAGAAATCCAAAGGGGAAAGGCTGTATTTATCTGCCAAAATCCAGGGTTTGATCGGGCTTTTTTCAGTCAGATTGTCGATGTTTATGCTCAGGAAAAAATGAATTGGCCCTACCATTGGCTCGATTTGGCTTCTATGTATTGGACAATTAGCCATTTAAAAAGAGTAGAAAAAAGGGAACCATTTCCTGTATCTATGAATTTATCAAAGAATGCCATTGCTAAGCAGTATTTCCTGCCTCCCGAGCAAGAGCCCCACCATGCTCTTAATGGAGTCGACCACTTAATTCAATGCTACCAAGCGGTTTTGAATCTATGAAACGAGCCTATTCCTTTGACGACGTGGCTTTAGTGCCACAGTTTAATAATATCCCCTCCCGGACTGAACCCATTCTAGAAACTTGGCTGACAAGAGACCGGAAAATGGCCATCCCACTCCTCGCTTCAAATATGGATACCGTCATCGGGGACTCTCTTGCAGATGTTTTATTACAAAATGGCTCCTTCCCCATCTTCCACCGTTTTGCCGATTTTTCAGTACAAGAACAATGGGTAAAAAAATATGCACAGCGATGCTACATCTCCTGCGGAATTCATAAAATTAATGAAGCTGAAAAATTGCTCGAATTAGGAGCCTTAGGTGTGTGCATTGATATTGCTCACGGCCATTCTACAGTTATGTTTAAAGCAATTGAGCGCTTAAAAAAAGCATATCCTAACAAAGATGTCATCGCCGGAAACGTCTGTACCGCAATGGCTTATCACGACCTCGTCAATGCAGGAGCGGATGCTGTTAAAGTAGGCATAGGCCCAGGTTCTGCTTGTACAACCCGCATGGTCACAGGCTTTGGAGTTCCCCAATTTAGCGCTATTTACGAATGTGCACGGATCGCTGAAAAATTGCGCATTCCACTGATTGCAGATGGGGGAATACGCGATAGTCGAGATGTCGTCATCGCTCTGGCAGCAGGAGCCAGCACAGTCATGATAGGGAAACTTTTTGCTCTTACTGAAGAAAGTGCTGCCCAAAAGAGGCCTGTAGAGGGATCTAATGGAGGAGTCGAGGCAAAATACCGCGGACAGGCCAGCTCAGACTTCCAAAATGACTACTATGGAGCAGTTAAGAAAAGTATTGTGCCGGAAGGAGTCGATTTCTGGGCGCAAATTAGTGGAAAAGCCCAGGACCTAATCGACAACCTGCTAGGAGGGCTTCGAAGTGGCTTGACGTATGGCGGAGCTCGCAATATAAAGGAGCTGCAGCGGAAGGCTGAATTTATCGAAGTCACCGAGGCGTATATCCACGAAAGCAAACCCCGTTTTAAGTAAATTGGAGGTTGTTGCACATCCTATTGGTAGATATGTAATTGACTCAAAGCAAGAAAATCGGAGCTTCAAACTAGTAGAAAAGAAAATAATCTATAGGAACGGAAAAATGGACGGGTATGGCCTGAAAATCTTCCCAAAAACTTAAAAGCGAAAAGCCCTGGTTACACCAGGGCACAATCGCCGATCGGAAATTTCCAATCCATACCATTATTATATGAAATAAACATTTAAAATGCAACAGCTAAAGAAACATTTTCGTAAAACCATAGCGTTTCTTTACTCTTTGACATAGCTAGATAGATTGATTACAATCCAGTAAGGAGCATGAAATGAGTAAGGTGATAAAGCCATTAAGAACCATTCGTTCCCCAAAAGCGCGAGGCACAATTAACAAAACAGCGCTTCGAAGAGCCATAAAAAAAGTCTCAGCAAAACGCACCGACTCCCAAAAAAAAAGTAATCTAAATGCTACTTGAAGATTATGCATCCAGTTTGCAAGCTAATGCCACATTTGCATTTGAACTCATCCCCATCTTTCCCCAGAAATCTTCAAGGGAATCACACTTTATACCTCTCCCTTCTTTACTCTCCCTCATAGCTCTAAGAGTCACTTTGTTAGGCTTTTTCTCTCGAGGAAAATCCTTGCGAAGATAAGAAAGAATGAACTCACTTAGATTCATACGAGCTTTAGCAGCTAACATCTTAATATAAGCTCTTTCATCAACAGTACAATCAATGGTTAGCTTTACTTTTTCATGGTGATTTTTAGCTTGATGCATACCCTCTCACCCCCTCTCCGTGGCCTCTGTGATCTCTGTGATAAAATAAGATGTTAGATTAGATTAGCGCAGATATTCACGTGCAAGTTGTTCTTCTAATGCGCTGGCATCTTCAGCAAATTTGCGTATCCCTTCCGCTAACTTATCTGTCGCCATTGCATCGTTATTCAACATCAATCGGAATGCTTTTTCATCAATCACAATCTTTTCAATGTTCGCCTGTTTTGCCTTCACTGGATCTAGTTTGCGCTCGACATTGCCCTCTTCCTGACTGAGAGCCTCCAGAAACTGTGGAGATATCGTGAGAAGATCACATCCCGCCAATTCCAAGATCTCCTCTTTATTGCGAAAGCTAGCTCCCATAATTTGTGTCTTATAGTCAAACTTCTTGAAATAATCATAAATTTCTCTGACCGATTTTACCCCTGGATCCTCTGCTGGGGCATACCCCGAAACATTGTCATGCTTCTTATACCAATCTAATATGCGTCCCACAAATGGTGAAATAAGGGTTGCTTTCCCTTCTGCACAAGCTATGGCCTGCCCTAAGCTAAACAAGAGAGTCATGTTACAGTGAATTCCCTCTTTCTCTAGCACCTGAGCGGCGCGGGTGCCTTCCCAGGTGGATGCCAACTTGATCAAAACCCTTTCTCGGGAAATTCCAGCTTTCTCATACAATTCAATTAAACGATGCGCCTTTTTTATACTCCCCTCAACGTCAAACGATAGGTTCGCATTGACTTCAGTTGAAACTCTTCCTGGAATGATTTTGAGAATTTCTAAGCCAAAATTCACAAAGAGTTTATCCATCAATAATTCTCTGCGCTCGTGGTTCGACTGCGCCTTCTTACAAAAATTCACAGCATCATCCACCAAATACTTGTACTGCGGCTTTTGGACTGCTGCAAGAATTAATGAGGGATTCGTCGTTGCATCTGTGGGTACATATTTCTTTATGGAATCAATATCCCCTGTATCAGAAACAACAACTGTCATTTTTCTTAATTGTTCTAGCTTAGTCATTTATTTCTCCCCTAATTCCAAAGGCTCAAAACGAAATGAAAACGATATGGGCTGCTCCCCAATAAGCAAATCCAGCGTTGATGTAAGACGGGTCAACAGTATTTTATAAGGAATTTTCACCCGGTGCTCACCTAAATCAATGCCTACAGAAGTATGGCTCAAAATTTCTTCTGATTCTTGCAACTGTTTACATAACGCAATAAAAAGCTTTAACTGTCTAATTAGGTCTTTATCATCAAAGGCATATTTTTTGCTACAACTGGAACAACAAATTAACGAGTCTCCCTTTTCTATCTGCAATATAGAAAACTCAATCGATTTGCTACAGTTCTGACAACTAAACTCTAAGGCGTGATGTTTTGACATTGTTATTTTCCCTCAAAAGATGGGTATCTTACCATTTTTTCTATATGGTGTCACGGCAAAAAAGCAATCAAATATGTACTAATAGATTTTTACTATTGAAAACAATAACTAATTTGTTATAAAATGGTTATATATTATTTTACATCAAGGAGTATTATGAACAAACAAAACACTGCTTTTGATATCCCACAACAAAAACTCATTAATTTGATAAAGAAATCTTCTAAAATACTCCCCCTTAACAATTCTCTTCCGTATGAGGAATTGGGTCTATTTCGCAGACAGCTCGATGCAACATCTTTAGGCGCCTCCCATCACGCATTTAGAAAATTCCAGAATAATGCTGCTTTCTATCGGACAATTTTTGCAGCATTTGGTTTTACTTTCCTCATATTAACCGCCTTTATCTACTTCCGTACAGGCAGTTGCTGGGTGTGCCCTTTATTTTTTGCCCCATTTGCGCTAGCAAAAACAACACTTAGCACTTTTTGTGGAAGTTTGTCACTGAGCGCTTTTGTCATTGCTTATAAAATCAGAGCTGAAAAAGAGGCCGTCAATCATTTCTTTAAACAAGCCCGAAGGAAACTCGATCTTTTGTATGCCAGAAAGTGTACAGAATTGGGGATTTCTCGATTTTTTGCCTTTTGTCAACAGCATCAAAAAACCAAAGCACTCAAACAACATTATCATGAGCTGCTCGACAAAATGGATGAGCTGCGAGACGGAGCCATTTCCCTATTATCTAGTATAGCAAAAGCAAAGGTAGGAAATGAAGAACGACGAACTTTATTCAACCAGGCGATTTTAGAAATGAAAGAAAACATCAATCAGATTGTCCGTTTTTTTGAGGGTTCGCATGGCTAACATTGTTACTTTAGGAGATTTGGCTGCAAGAACCACGAACTCAGGAGGCCAGCGTCCAGTTGTTCCTTATAGAGCTCCTCAAAGAGCACCTGGTGCTGCTGCAATACCGATTAGACGAGATGCAGCAGAAGAGCGAGAAAAGACCAAATTATGCAAAACGGTTGCCTTATATGCACTAAAAGAGCTCGTTGTCGGCCTGATTCTAGCTATTCCCACAGCCTTCTTCATTGCTACACCCGCTTCAATGGCTCTGCTTTTTGTTGGACTGGCCGTTACTGTAATTTTCAATGCAGCAGTACGCGGACATACCAGATACTATGAGTACAAACTTTTTGTTGCACAACGACAAGGATTTAGAGATAGAGATCCAAATGAAATTACAAGACTAAGTGAAAGACATGCTGACGCCCAACGCCTAGAAAATTTTATCTGTCCGACAGCTTTTGTATTCTCTTCGTATTTAACAGGTCCGGGTACGTTGATACATGAAGGAGGGCATGCGATTGCTTCTCATATGGTTTATAAGAATCCTGTACCAAATATTAGTGTAGACTCAGGTGGAGGCAAAACCTCCTTTTTTACAAATGAGTTAACATCGTTTGGAAACAATTTGGGTAAAGAGGGTTCTTCGATGTTTGTTTCAGCAGCTGGAGCAGGAATATGGGTTCTGATTAGTGCTGGAGCGATGTTTATGTCGCATAAATGGAGAAAGACACATCCAGAGCTAAGCCGTTATTTGCTGATGACAGTTATTATCAGTATTTTCCATCATGTGGTTTATGCAATTTCCGCATTAACAGCCTCCATGCAAGATAAAAGCCACGATTTTGTCAATTTGTGGCTTGGAGGGGTGCATCCGCTGGTTTCAGTGATATGCATGATTGCGATCCCGTTGCTTGTGAAGGGCGGCATGATCCTCTACGACCGCTACAAAGCACGTCACGTTCACTAATTTACAGCTAGGTTGCACAGCCTGGGCTTTAGTTCGAGCGGGGACGGTTCTGGGAAGCAACGAATGGACAGATTATGCGAGGATTTTTGCGTTTTCGTTCCCCCCATTTCCGGGCCCATTTTACCAGGCCAACGGCCTGACGTATAAAAGCCTAGGGCAACGCCCTAGGTACGTCCAGAGTTGATTCTCAGGCTGAAAGCCTGGTGTATAGCAAACACAGTTGATGCGAAACAAATCCCATTTCAGGATGACATATATTTCAAACCAAAAGGAACATCACAAAACTCAATCCTTTCAAGATTAATACCGTAAGATCCTCCAACTCAATCGAGTTCCATTTGATGAGAGATGTCTATGGGATCAACGTGATTTTGTACACCATACGTCAGGCTTTCAGCCTGAGAATCAACCCTGGACGTACCTAGGGCGTTGCCCTAGTACACTGTAAGGTAAATCCGTGCCAGTAAAAACTCCGCCAAAGCCCCGGGGTTGAATCGATCGTAAGTCACCCCATATTGCTAATATTGGGTGACTTACGATCGTTCAACCGCGGGAGCTTTCGCGAAGTTTTTACTTGGACGGATTTACCTTACAGTGTACTAGGCTTTTATATGTCAGGCCGTTGGCCTGATGAAATGGGCCCGAAAATGGGGGGAACAAAACTGTAAAAACTCTCGCATAATCTGTCCATTCGTTGCTCCCCAGAACCGTCCCCCTTGCGCTGCGTCAAGCCGCCTCCTGTTCTCAGCGGCACATCAAATCGCTGCCTTTTACTGTTACCACCCCTGCCTATTGTTGGATGTACGTGGCAAAATCTATCTCAATGCCCCTCTGAGATCTCCGTGCGCTCCGTGATCTCTGTGGTAAAATTCATATGTGGAATGCTAGGAATGGCGGACTTTGCGGGCGGAGATTTCGTCCATACGCTTCCGCTCGCTCTTCGTCAGAGAGTTCTCTCCGCGCTTTGAAATCTTTGCCAGCATCTTGTCTACAAACTCATCATCAGACAGAACTGGCTCCCCTTTAAGATTGAAAATTTTCCCGTTTGAAGTGTGGCTTGAAAGGTGGTATATCCAATTGCGACATTTTATCAATCCATGGTCTATCGGCTTCGTCCATTCAAATGGTCCATTAAGTTTCAAAACTAATATTCCATAAAGGTAACCGTAAATGGCGCCACTCATATAAAGAGCAAGCTTTACAAAGTCTCCTTGCGATACACAAACTAAAATCGTTAAAGCCAACACCCCACCCAGAACCCATGTTGTTTTTAAAGGAATCAGAAAAAATAAAGAAAGAATGCTGTCGCTATAAAGCATGGCCCATACCATAAAAAGGGCAAGCAATGCCGCAGAGGGTCCAAATAAGGTCATATATTGCCCTACAATAGGCTCTAGAAACACAGCAGTCAAGGCTGCGAGAGCTCCAACGACAATATAGATCAAAAGTATATGACGAGCGCCTATATCAGAATAAAGAATCGATCCCAACATCCACAGGATATACATGTTAAATGCCACAGTAAGGAGAAAAAAGAACGTGATTCCCTCCTGTGATAATTCGTGAACAAATAAATACGTAACGGGCTGCCACAGGAAAAAGTTCTTTAATCCATACCAAGACAGTCCGAAAAACTGCTGTGGAGTCAACATGCCGCCAAGCTCAAAAAGAGGAGTTGACAAGGCTGAAAGCAGGGTAATAATGCAGGTGATTGTAATTAACCAGCTGATAATCAGCGGTGTTTCTGTTGGTTTCCAGTAATGGGAAGGCATTGCAACCTCAAATTCATATTTAAAAGGTCATTCTATCATATTTCTTGTGAGAGATGCAAATAGCTCTTTTGAAAAATTTCCATTCATTTTATGATTCCTGCACTATCGGAGTAAAAAAATGGCAACACCGTCTACCCCTCTTCCAGCGGGTCCAAGACTTTCAGTTATTGCACGTCAACATGACGAAAAAATTATTGGGGAATTCCTGAATTTTACATATGCAACTCGCGCAAGTGCTCGACTAAAAAAATTAATTGAAAAAAAGGAAATTCTACAAGCCGAATTATGCAAAAGCGAATTGAAATGGCTCCAAGCTGCCTCCAGGCTAGCTTCACGAAAAATTACTTGTATGCATTACCTCGCCTCCTTTCTCAAATACTACCTCATATGCCTATGTCATAGAGTAGATCGCTGCTTCCAAAAAGTTTTTAAGTGTTATGCTTATGCATGTGAAACCATGGCTCTAAGAGAAGCGCTCATTCGTGACTGCCAAAGTGATGACAAACTCAAAGCCCGCTTTAAAAAGCTTACTGATAAGCTTGACAACCATAGAGCTTACATGGCCGAAAACAATGAATCGTTTCGTAAAGTGCTTAGCACTCCAAACGAATTTTCTAATCGCAATAGAAAATATGGATTCATTAATGCTCTGACTCGCCCAATTGAACCTTTTTTTGCTCATATTAATAATCTCCCCCCTACGAAACCTCATCTTGTTCTATCACCAGAGAGGCTAAAAGATCATGATATGACGGGAACGTGGGCGGATTATCGATTTATCAGCTTTACTGTGTTAGATAATGAGTCGAAACATCGGAGTAAGCAAATATATATAGAGTCTCGTGCAGACAATAATTGTCACTGGATTGAGGGTGAAATTAAGGGAGCCAAATCATTAGGCATCTATCACGCAGGCCCTCTTATTGACAAAGACGGGGTCGTGAACTTAAAATTATATACCCAGCTTTCAACTCTTTTTAATACTGGATCCCTTACTGTAAACAAATCGGATGGAACAACAAAAGAATATACCCTTTATACTGCCACTCTGCGAAAATCTTCGACGCCGCTCTAAGCTTTTGTGCCGGCCCTCCGGGACGGTATTATTGGTTGGCGCTACCCAGGCTTCGCTTACCCCTCCGGGGAGCTTCAGCCTGGGCTATTACGTGTACAGGCCCTCCGGGCTGTATGCGAAAGCTTTTGTTTGAAAATCACTTATTCATACTGCCCGGAGGGCTGTTTACATAATAGTCCAGGTTGAAGCTCCCCGGAGGGGTAAGCGAAGCCTGGGATAGCCCCAACCAATAGTTCCGTCCCGGAGGGCCGGCACAAACCAAAATTAGTACCACTTACCAGCTACGCGTTGAATAAAGGAAACTTTTAGACTAAATAGGCTTGGAGGCAAAGGCCTTAGAGGTGCTCCGTAACAAACAAATGAAGAGCCACTTCCCGTCATAACGACCTTGTGAAATCCATTACCAAGCAATTCTTCTTTCAATTGGGCCAATTTTGGAAGGGCTGAAAAGGCAGATTGCTCTAAATCATTAAAATACTCCATTTTTCCTGCAATACAAGCTTGTAACGCATCTAGAGGATCCCTCTGAGGCAACAAATCCAACTGAACCTTGCTAAACACTTCTGGCGTAGACGACCCTTCAGTAGGCTTGACAATCCATACCGAGTCATTATTAACGAAATCAACTGGCTGCACGATCTCCCCTCGACCGGTACAATAGGCTGTGCCTTGTGAAAAGAAAAAGGGAACATCGGAACCAATCTCCCCAGACCACCTTGCAAGAATTGCCTCAGGGATGTTACTGCCGCACAGGGCATTAAGCCCCCAGATTACTGTTGCAGCATTGCTACTGCCCCCTCCTAGACCTGCTTGAGAAGGAATATTTTTCTGTAATCGAATTCTCACACGACACAGACGAGCTGTTTTACGTCGAAAAAGATCCACAGCTTTCCAAACTAAATTTGTGGAGTCTGTGGGAAGTGATGGATCACTACATTCTAGCTTGTCTTTGTTTGCAAGAACCATCTCTATTTGATCGGACAAAGAAATGGTTTGAAAGAGTGATGCAAGGTTGTGATACTGATCTGGACGTCGATTTACCACTTGCAAGAACAGATTAATTTTTGCCGGAGAAGATAATGTGAGCATGTTTAATCACTCAGAAATAATGAACCTAAGACAACAAGACATACGCATCTAAGGCAAGTTGCTAGTCATGCAATGATTTTAAATGGGGCCCCCGGCCCCATTAAAAGCATTGCATGACTAGCAAATGCAAAACACTATGCTAAATATTATTGAAAGTTTTAGTTTGCACTAAAATTTCAATATAGGAGAGCGCTTTTCACCAGAAAGACATTTTGTATAAAAAAATAGTAACTATACACTGTCATTTACTCGTCACCGATGGATTAAAATGGGGCAGGGGCCCCATTTTTATCCATCGGTGACTAGCAACTTGCGCTAGTTAGGCTTTCTTAGCTGCAGGAGGCACAGGTGCTTCTTCAGGAACGACTTTAAGCGTCACTGTGAAAACAACCCCTTCCTTCAACTTAATTTTAATTTCAGACACCCCAGTTTCTTTGATGGGATGCTGCAGTTGAACCGCTTTCTTTTCAAGTTCAATTCCAGCCTCATTCTTCATGAGTTGGATGATATCATGAGCAGAAACCGATCCATACATGTGCCCTTCTTGATCGATTTTGACCACTTGGGTCAGCACAAGGCCTGTGCATCGAGTTGCAATTGCATCCGATTCTTGCTTATCAACAGCTGCTTGTTTGAGGCGCTCTTCCTGCAGACGTGCTTGCATGCGCAATGCATTGGCACTGGCAGTGCAGGCAAACCCTTGAGGAAGCAAAAAGTTTCGCACATAACCTGGACGCGCAGAAACCACATCGCCCTTACGGCCAAGGCCATCGACATCTTTTAGTAATAGCAATTTGTTTGCCATGTGAATGTTCTCCCGCTAAATCTTTAAGGTTTTGAGACAAATGGCAAAAGTGCCATGTGCCTTGCACGTTTGATGGCTTCTCCCAATAGCTTTTGGTGTCTAGCTGAGACGCCTGTAATACGACGTGGTAAAATTTTGCCCCGATCTGTAATAAATTTCGTCAACGTGTTTATATCTTTGTAATCAATTGTCTTAATTCCAGCAGAAGTAAAGGGGCACTGTTTACGCTTGCGTACTCGTGCTTCTCGTGGCCCTCCAAAACTAGGCTTCTGGAACTGCTGTGGTTGCATTGGTATCATATTCCCTCTCATTATTGTATGATTTCTATAGGCTTGAATTCGATCTTCTCTAACATCTTTTCAGCTCTTAAAGTAATGAATCGAATTAGGTCCTCATGTAAATGATACTCCTGCCATAGCTCTGCAATACCTGCAGGAGGCAAGTTAAAGTAGATGACATAATAATGTCCCTCTTTATGCCCTTCAATTTCGTAAGCCATGCGGCGACGTCCTTGATCGTGAATTTTGAGAATTTCGCCTCCGCGGCTAGAAATTCCTTTCTGAATCTTATCCAAAGCCTTATGACGTGCATCATCACTCAATTTCGAGCTGATGACATACATCCCTTCATATAGGTTTTGTGTTTGCTTCTTTAATGACATAGGTTCTCCTGCCATCTTGCAATGCAAGGTTTAAAATAATACTTAATTTAATAATTTTTTAACTTCCAACACGCCCTGCTGTATAATCAAGGGCAACTTTTCCCGCTCTTCAGAGTTAAAAGTTTGTAGGACGTAATCAGCTAATGTCTGACCGACGGCCTTGTCGCAACCAATTCCTAAGCGCAGACGCACATAATTCTGGGTCTGCAAAGAGGCTTGGATGCTTTTGAGCCCATTATGGCCTCCAGTACCGCCAAAATCCCTCTTCCGCATCTCTCCAAATGGCAATGCAACATCGTCAGTTACTACAATGAGCTGCTCTGGAGTCAGCTTATAAAAATCTAAATAGGCCTTCACTGCATGGCCGCTTAGGTTCATATATGTCAAAGGGAGCAACAAATGGGTCGTGACCCCTTCAATTCCCCCTTTTGCTCTTTTTGCACAAAAGGCATCTTCGGTCTTAAAATTCCATTTTAGTTCGTCCGCAAAGGCTTGGACGACCAAGTATCCCATGTTATGACGCGTCAATTCATACTCTTTACCAGGGTTGCCGAGCCCTACGACAACCCATTGTTTTTCAATGGGAGTTAACACGTCTTTTATTCACTTTATCGTTTTACGATGACTACAGCGACTTCATCCATATTAGCCAAGGGTGTTACATGGGCTGGGATGGCAAGTTCTGAGAGCCTTCGAGATTGACGCGGTCCAAGTTCACGAACATCAAATTCAAATGCTTGCGGCATGTACTCTGGCAAGCAGCGTACGAGCAAATATCGGATGACTTGACGGACAGCCCCGCCTAATTTCACTCCAACGCATTCGTTAGTGCCCACACATTCTATGGGTACTTTTACGTTAATTTTGATATTATTATGGAGCTCTTCAAAGTCGAGATGCATCACATTGTATGTTGTGGGGTGATACTGGATCTCTTTAATGATGGCTCTGCGTTGCTTGCCTTTATGGTCAGTAAGAGTAAATACTGTGGTTGGCAATCGGCCTGGTATCACCTGTCGAAGGGCTGCAGTAAACTCATTATTTCCTACAGTTATGCTCTCGGCAGCCTTGCCTTGTACATAAATGACTGCAGGAATATTTCCTTCGCGTCGAAGACCGTTGAGTTCACCTTTTTTCACGGTAGAGCGCGGTTGCATCTTTAGCTTCATTGGGGTCCTCCAATAAATGTTTCAAATAAAATTTTAATCTTTGTCTAGCTGATAAATTGATTCGGCGAGGGGTTCTTGAGTGGCAATGCAGCGAATGGCTTCACCCAAGAGGCTAGCAATGGAGATCGTTTTAATCTTCGTTGATTTAGCCAGTCTCTCGGTGTAAGGGACCGTGTTACTTATGAGCAGTGCCTCGATGGGGCTCGCTTCGATTTTAGCCACTGAGTCTCCGACAAAGACTCCGTGTGATACGACAGCAAACACTCTATTGGCACCCTTCCCATGGCAAGCTTTCGCTGCTGACACCAAGGTTCCACCTGTGGAACACATATCGTCAGCGAGAAGTACGTCTTTTCCTTTTACATTCCCGATGATCCCTGCGGACTCAACTTCAGTCGCAGTCAGCCTCTCCTTGTCAACAATGGCGAGGCCTGCATCGAGAAAGCTAGCATATTTATGAGCTAGTTTCACGCTCCCAATATCAGGAGCAACAACAACGAGTGGCGAGGAGGTGGTCTGCTCTTTGAGCACTCGAGCCAAAATTGGCATGGCATGCACATGGTCAACAGGGATATCAAAAAAACCCTCTAGCTGCCCTGCATGCATGTCTACAGCGAGAATATGTGTTGCACCTGCCTTGGTAAGCATGTCTGCAACGAGTTTCGCTGTGACAGGTTCTCTTGGCTTGTCTTTTCTATCTTGGCGACCATAGCCAAAATAAGGGATGACAGCCGTAATACTCTTCGCAGACGCCCTTTTGAGGGCATCGATGATGACTAATAGCTCCATCAGATAATTATTGGGATCCAGCACAATAGACTGAATGACAAATATATCTTGTCCGCGGACACTTTCTGTGATGCGGAGAGAGATCTCTCCATCAGGAAAGCGACTAAGCTCAAGAGAGGCCAATTTGATTCCTAGATGATCGGCTATCTCCTGCGCCAGCACTGGATGTGAGGAGCCTGAGAACAATCGCATTACTAGAAACCTTTCTTCTTATTGGGGTGGAAGGATTCGAACCTCCGCATGGCGGTACCAAAAACCGCTGCCTTACCGCTTGGCGACACCCCAGCTGTTGTGAAAGCAATATACTACATACGGTGTCGTTTCTTTGCAAGGACAAATTTTTAGCACCCAAAACTTGGTGCTCGACCTTTTTCGTGAACTCGCCCGAGCCCGTTGCCCGATCTTCCCATACCCGAGCCTCTCCCTTTCGTGAACGCGCCCGAGCCCGCGCCCGTTGCCCGATCTTCCCCTTTTTGTAAACGTGCTAAACTTCAGGGTCGTTTGCAAAAAAGGTCGGGCAACGGGCGCGGGCGCGTTCACGAAAAAGGAACAGGTTTGGAGTAAGGCATAACCACAAGAAATGTCTCTTGATTACATGGAATATCTGTGGTAGAATGAAGGAAATAGCATGGTTCAAGGACTTTTTTATGAGCGCGTTAAGTCACGATATTTTTGCGAATATACCAAAAGAAGACTACCTTTCGTTACTTAAGAAGGGCGAAGCACTCGCCCCCAAAGTTATTGAATTCGTTGGATTCAAAAAGGATGATGTTGCAAAAGCCACGGGCATTCCTTCCAACTCAATTCGATATGATTCACGAATGCCCCAAATCCTGAAAGATAGATTAAGAGAGTGGGCCAATTTATTTAATTTAGTTGCACAATTTTTTGAGGGAGATGCTATAAAAACAGCACTCTGGTTTAAAACACCAAATCCAATACTTGGTAACATATCTCCTCGCGATATGATACGTTTTGGTCGCTATCAAAAACTGCTTAAATTTATTCTCAATGCACTTTCTGAAAATCACCATTAGGGTCCTTTTTCATTCAAAAATATGACTAAACGCAAAAACTCAAAATCCCCTCTTTTTTTGCTCGATTCATTCTCTGCCGAAGATCTAGATAGATGGGAAGCCCAGAAAGAAAAGATTCTTAGATATCATTGGGATCTCTACAGTGCTCTTGCTTACGAAAGACACAAAATAGCTGATCAATTGCGCGTAGCCCTTTTGGAAGCAACAAGAAGCCCATATGAATTTAATGGATGGCAAAGACAAGTCAGATACAAATATTGCCTTACACCTCTTTCTCCAAAAGGAAGTCTGATTGAACCAGGAGGACGTTTTAATATTCCTGATGTAAATCCCGATCAAATTCCACCATTTCCTGCACTTTACATAGCTGAGAACAAAGAAACGACCCTACAAGAGTCAGGACAGCATAACAATCCCTCTCAAGTCCTCTCTGGTTTGGATTTAGCGTTAATTAAAAAGGAATCCATTGCTATTATTGCCGTAAAAGGTAAATTGGAATCCATTATTGATCTACATCATCCTCAAAGTCTACGTATATTTCTAGATCTCATTAAGAGATTTAATATACCGAACCATCTTTATGAAACAGCCAAAAAAATAGGCCTTAAACCAGCACTAACAGTAGGTAGTATCAATGCTTTAATGAACAGCCTACTTGAACCCGAGTGGCGATCTTGGTGCATGCAATTCGATATTCCTGCCAACTGCCAAATTTTTGGTCAGATGGTCGCAAATGCTGGAATTACCGGAATTCTCTATCCTTCCAAATTTACAAAAAAAAAGTGTTTAGCAATTTATCCTCAGAATTTTGATTCTGAATCGTTTATTGCCGTTGAAGGAGATACTCCCGAAGGCATAATGTCACGCTTAGATGCGCATACCTGGTTGTCGCTAAAAGCAACTCTGTAATCCTGAATGATACTCAACCGGATATATTTCCCAAATATTGCCGAAAAAAGAGGTTGGCGAAAATTGTGCAAAGCAGTATGATGCTAGCTTATTATGAACACAACTTTGAATAGGAATTTCAATGCAACAAAATCAACAGCAAGCTCAAAAGCAAGGTCAAAACAACAAGACGTTGATGCTGAAAGATCAAGAAGTGAAACACGAATGGTTCATCTTTGATGCCTCAGGCAAGACTCTAGGTCGTTTTGCAAGTGAAATAACAAAAGTTCTTCGAGGCAAACACAAGCCTACATTCACGTCATACGCTGACGGTGGCGATGGTGTGATCATCATTAATGCCGAAAAAATCGAAGTGACTGGTGCTAAAGAAGCTCAGAAGATCTATCGATATTATACCGGCTCGATGGGGGGCCTTCGAGAAATTCCCTATCGCACGATGAAAGCTCGCAAACCAGAATATATCATCGAGAGCGCTGTGAAAGGGATGATGCCAAAGACTCGTTTAGCAAAATCTCAGCTTCGCCGCTTACGCATTTTCGCCGGCACAGAACACGGCATGGCAGCTCAAAAACCAATTCAAGCAAACATTTAATTGAAATAGAGGCTTATGACAGAAGAAATTTTGGCAACAGGTAGACGTAAAACTGCAGTTTCTTCCGTGCGATTACGACGGGGAACGGGCAAAATCGACATCAACGGGAAAGAATTTGAACAATACTTCCCCTTAGAAATCCAACGACGATCGGTACTCGCACCTTTTGAAGCTGTGGGAGGTCATAAAAAGTATGATCTTATCATCCGCGTCAAAGGCGGCGGCATTGAAGGTCAGGCAATAGCTACAAGACTTAGCTTAGCTCGTGCCCTAACTGAAGAAGATATTAACCTCCGTCAAGACTTTAAAACTCATGGCTTCTTAACACGTGACTCTCGTAAGAAAGAACGTAAGAAGTATGGCCATGCTGGCGCACGTAAGAGATTCCAGTTCTCGAAACGTTAGAATTTTAGTAATTGTTCTCATTCTCCTCCAGCCTTTGGGTTCGCCCAAAGGCTTTTTTTTTGCAAGAAAGGACAAAGGACGTAAAGGACATAAGGGACCTAAAGGACAAAGGACGTAAAGGACTTAATGCCTGTCCTTTACGTCCTTTGTCCTTTAGGTCCCTTATGTCCTTTACGTCCTTTATCCCTTCTTGCGGACGCGTTCACGAAAAAACAGCGTTCTTACTTACTAGTCGCGTAGGGATTTGAAATGGGGCAGGGGCCCCATTTCAAATTCCAAACGACTAGTAACTTCACTAATAGCCCATTCCAGCATGCTGTGGAGCAGGTTTTTTCTCTTCTGGATTATCAGCAACTAATGCTTCTGTTGTGATCAATAACCCAGCTATTGAAGCTGCATTTTCCAATGCACAACGAACAACTTTCGTTGGATCTAGAATCCCAGCAACAATCATGTCAACATATTCCCCTGTCAATGCATTAAAGCCATGATTTTCAGGAAGTTTTTCAACTTGTTGTAAGATGATAGCTCCTTCAAGGCCCGCATTGATAGCAATTTGTCTTAACGGTGCGCTAAGGGCTTTTGCAATAATCAGGGCTCCAGTTTTTTCATCGCTATCTTCTAACTTCGAAGCGACTTCATGAACTGTTGGAATGCAACGCACTAGCGCCACACCACCGCCTGGAAGGATCCCCTCTTCAACAGCTGCTGCTGTCGCATGCTGAGCATCTTCTACGCGGTCTTTCTTCTCTTTCATTTCAACTTCAGTCGCAGCTCCGACGCGAATGACTCCAACTCCACCTGTTAACTTCGCCAGGCGTTCTTGAAGTTTATCGCGATCGTAATCTGACTCAGATTCTGTAATCTGCCGTCTGATCAGATTGCCACGCTCTTGAATTCTCTTCTTGTCGCCCATTCCTTCAACGAGAGTCGTGTTCTCTTTGCCCACAATCGCTTTCTTAACGCGACCCAGCATGTCTAATGTCGTATGCTCGAGTTTGAGACCCAATTCTTCGCTAATGACTTGTCCTCCGGTCAATACTGCAATGTCTTCCAACATTGCTTTTCTGCGATCTCCAAAGCCTGGTGCTTTGACTGCACAGACCTTGAAACCACCGCGCAATCTATTGACGACGAGAGTTGTAAGCGCCTCGCCTTCGACATCTTCAGAAATAATAAGAAGGGGTTTTCCGCTTTCTGCAACGGCTTGGAGTAGAGGAATAAAGTCTTTCACTGCGGAGATTTTTTTCTCGTAAATTAAGACATAAGCATCTTCAAGGATGCATTCTTGTGTTTCTGGGTTTGTCATGAAATAAGCTGATAAATAGCCCCTGTCAAAATTCATCCCTTCAACCACTTCGAGCACAGTTTCAAAGCCTTTTGCTTCTTCTACTGTGATTGTTCCGTCTTTCCCTACTTTCTCCATGGCTGTTGCTATAATTTTGCCAATTTCTTGGTCATTATTAGCAGAAATAGTTGCCACTTGAGCAATCTCATGGGTATCTTTAATTTTCTTGCTATTTTTCTTGAGTTTCTGCACGACGGCTTCAACGGCTTTTCTCATGCCGCGCTGAAGCGAAATTGGATTTGCCCCTGCAGCAACGTTTCGAAGCCCTTCGCTATAAATTGCTTCTGCTAATACTGTCGCTGTGGTTGTGCCGTCCCCTGCTTTATCTGCAGTTCTGCTGGCTACCTCTTTGACCATCTGTGCGCCCATATTTTCGTGCTTGTCCTCAAGTTCAATCTCCTTGGCGACAGTCACTCCGTCTTTTGTAATGTGAGGAGCGCCATACGACTTATCAATGATTACATTGCGTCCTTTGGGACCCAGTGTGACTTTTACTGCGTCGGCAAGGGCTCGGACACCATTGAGAATTTTTTGACGTGCTTCTTCTTTATATTTGATATTTTTGCTAGCCATAAGTGAGACTCCTGATTATTATTTTTCGATAATAGCAATTAATTCGTCAGCGCGTACGATTACATATTCAATATCGTGAAGCGTGATCTCTTGTCCTGAGTATTTTTCCATTAATACGATATCCCCCACCTTTACTGGGATTGGTATAAGGTTACCGGCTTTATCTTTTTTTCCGGTGCCGATAGCGACAACTTCAGCCTGCTCCTGTTTTTTCTTAGCGTTATCGGGTAGGATGATCCCTCCGCGCAGTTTTTCAACTTCTTCGAGGCGACGCAATAAGACGCGAGCTCCCAATGGTTGAAATTTTAAAGTTTGCTCTTTCTCTTTATTAGGTGCTTTTACCTGTTCCGTTTGAGCCATAGATAATACTCCTTGTTATAGGTGATTCAAACTTCTATCGACAACGATACCTGGCCGACATCATTTCTTGCAAGCAAATTTAGCACTACCACATTCCGAGTGCTAACTCACTAACAGGATGTACAAGTACAGGATATGCGGGATCGACCTCTTCGTGAACGCGCCCGAGCCCGCGCCCGTTGCCCGATGTCCCTTCGAATGCACCCGATCCCTCAAATTTGCTGGCTCGGATGAGTTCGAAGGGACATCGGGCGCGGGCTCGGGCGCGTTCACGAAGAGGTCGATCCTGCATATCCTGTTACTTTTCTTCTCAAATATTGCTCTCATTAGTCAGATACTTACTGCCTATCCTGTTTTTAGCCTATCTTGTTAGCTGGTCTAGCTGATCGACTAATTTATCAAATCTTCGAATGGCGGCCTTTACGGGTTCAGGAGAGCGCATATCAACCCCTGCTTTCTGAAGCATTTCGATGGGATATATGCTACTCCCCCCTTTCAAAAAGCTTAAATATCCTTCGAGTTCCGGTTTTCCCCCATTGACGACCCGATCGACTAAAGCCAGTGCAGCGCTTATCCCTGTTGCGTACTGATAAACGTAAAAATTATAGTAGAAGTGAGGGATTCGAGCCCACTCTATTGCAGCTTCTTGATCGATGACCACAGAGCTGCCAAAATAGAATTCGTTAAGTTTGCGGAACTCTTCCCTTAGTTGTTTCGGTGTAAAAGGAATATTCTGCTCCACTTTTTGGTGTATCATCAATTCAAATTCAGCAAACATTGTTTGACGGAAGAGAGTTGTTCGTATGTCATCAATTTTTTGTGTGATGAGATATATCTTTTCATCCTTGCTTTTGGCTCGAGCAATAAGAAGCTGGGTGAGAAGCTCTTCATTGAATGTGGAGGCAACTTCAGCCAAAAAGATTGGATAATCGCTGTACTGATAGGGCTGCTTTTTGCTGTAGTAGCTGTGCATGCTATGACCCGCTTCATGGGCAAGCGTAAAGACATCGCGCAGAATATCTTTATAGTTCATCAAAATATAAGGGGCGCTATCATAACACCCGCTGGAATAGGCTCCAGAACGTTTATTTTGATTTTCAAAACGATCGACCCAACGTTGATTTTTGAGACCATCTCGCAGAATAGATTGATACTCTTTTCCTAATGGAGCAACCGATTCAATGACGAGCTCCTCAGCTTCCTCATAAGGAATTTCTACATCGCACTGACTGGTCAGTGGCACATACATATCATAAAGATGCAGTTGATCGATCCCTTTCAAACATTTTTTGCGAAGTGCCATATATTTATGCAGCACATGGATCTGCTCGTGGACAGCAGTAATCAATGCATGGTAAACAGCGGTGTCGATGTTTTTTGGAAATAGGGCAGCATCAAGACAAGAGGGATAGTGGCGGGCTCGTGCATTAAACCAATGGGCTTGCATTTGCCCTTGGAGCAACTCTGAAAAAGTGTTTTCATACTCAGCATATTTGCCATGCAATTTCATGAATGCGTTTTGACGCAGCGTGCGATCCTGATCGCGTTGATAGACTCCATAAGAGCCAATCGTCAACTCTTTTGCCTCTCCTTGGCTATCAAAGACTGTTCCGAATTTAAAATCGGCATCATTTAATGCTGAGAAAATTTTTGGAGGAGTTTGTAAAGCCTTTCCAGCGATAGCCAGGAGCTCTTCTTGTTCAAGAGGGAGAACGTGGGGCTTGATCCGGATTATTTTTTCGAGGTGAAAACGGTACTCTGCCAATTGTGGAGACTGCAACAGAGTTTTCATTTGAGGATCGGGAATGGCAAGTAATTCGGGTTCTACCCAAGAAATTTCTTCTTGAAAATCGTTTAAAATAGACATCATTTTGCCATAGGCAATGGTGTGCTCATCGTGGGTCAAGTTTTCATCATGGCGCAAGTGAGAGTAAGTATAGAGCCTTGAGAGCTTTCTGTCGGTAGTCAGAATCAAATCCATTGCTTGTTTAAGAGTTTCGGGACTTTCGGCAAGCCTTCCCTTAAATTTTGCAATTTCTGGCCAACGAGGTGCTGTGGAGTTGATATTGAGCTCATATTCCTTTCCCCAATCGGCTAGAGTTGGGTACATGGCTTCGACATCCCAACAATTTTTTTTGCTTACAGACTGACGTTCTGTGGCCATAAATGTTTCTCCAGTATAAAATTGATTTGCACATTAATCTGCATGGCGCGTATTGGTTGAATCAACAAGAAACGGTAAAGTTATGTCTCAAACATCTCACACTAAGGCTAAGGGCATCCTCATCGTGCGTAACAACCGTGGCATCCACACGCGACCAGCAACGGAAATCGTAAAATGTGCTGTTTCCTTCAAGTCGGAAATTAGGTTAAGATATCACAGATCGGAAGTGAATGCCAAGTCTTTATTGGGCATTTTGATGCTTGCTGCTGCTAAAGGAGCAAGGATTAACATAGAAGCCACGGGGATTGATGCTTCCGAAGCGGTAAGCACTCTAGTCACTCTCGCCAAAAACAACTTCAACATCCAATACTGAGCCTAAGCATCATCTCAGGCCAAGAAAGAAAACGTCTGACTAGAAAAACGTCTAAGTAAAAAAGTAACAGGATATGTAGGATCAGGCAGGATATGAAGGATAGTAAGCATCCTCTTGATATGCAAAGAATTTCCAAATGGATCTAAGGCCGGGAGGCCTTAGATCCATTTGGAAATTCTTTTGAATTACAAGAGGATGCTTACTATCCTTCATATCCTGCCTGATCCTACATATCCTGTTACTTTTTTACTTAGACATTTTTCTACTCAGACGTTTTCTTTCTAGCCTAAGATGATGCTTAGTTTGAGTGTTTTGAGGGGGGGGGGCGGTGCACATGATGGCGATGATGCACAGGCTTTGTCGGCGGCGGCGCTCCAATCCAGACAACATCCCTGTTCAGCCGTGCTAAGACTCGGTGCAATGGCGGCAATTCCCGGTCAGTCACTAACGTAATGACAATGCCTGCGCGATCGCGGCGCCCCGTTCTTCCAGCACGATGAACATACACATCTGGATCATTTGCAAGTTGGTAGATGAAGATATGAGACACTTCCGAAAAGTCCAATCCCCTCGCAGCCACATCCGTGGCAACGAGAATGCGTATGCGCCCTGAACGAAATTTACTTGTGATTGCAGAACGAAAGTTTTGACCTAATCCTGCATGTAAAAAATCGACGTTGGCTACTTTTTGCTGCAATCCTTTGCAGACCTCTTCGCACTGTTCTCGCGATTGGCAAAAAACAATGGCCTGCTTGGGATTTTCTGATTCCACCAAGTGAATTAAGTTGGCTGCGCGCTGAAAATGTTTGCAATAGACAAATTTATGCTCAATTGAAGCTGGGCTCGCTGTTGAGATCAACGATACCTCTTGAGGATCGATCATATGCTTTTGGGCAATGGCACGAATTTCTTTAGGCATCGTCGCTGAAAACAAGAGTGTTTGATGCACGTGATTCAAACATTGAATGATGAACTCCAAATCCTCATAAAATCCCATGCTCAGCATCTCGTCAGCTTCATCTAAAATGAGTGTCTCAACATTGGATAAATCGATCGAACGGGAATAAATAAAATCAATAAGGCGCCCTGGTGTTGCCACAAGGACTTGTACCCCATTCTTCAACTTTGACTGCTGCATTGCAGCATCTTCTCCGCCATAAACAGCGAACGCCTTAACCCCTTTTTCTTGTCCAATTTTTTGAGCTTCAGTAGCATATTGCAGAGCCAGTTCTCTGGTCGGCACGATTATAAGAGCCTGGACGTTCGGAGAAGAGACGTCTACGCGATCACAAATAGGGATTGCGCATGTGGCAGTTTTGCCAGACCCTGTTTGAGCAAGGGCTATAAGGTCATGCTTTTTTTGAATGAGAGGAATGGCTTCCGTTTGAATGGGGGTAGGCTCTTTGAAGCCCATTTTTTCTAATGAACTTATAATTAAAGGTCCTAAACCGAAATCTGTAAATGCAGGCATAAATCAACTGGTGACATGAGTAACAAGATACGTACCAGCACCAGTCTAAGGGGGAAACGTCTGAGAAGAAAAGTAACAGGATGTGCAGGATCGCAAGCGGCAGGATAAGAAGGATAGCGAGCATCCTTCATATCCTGCCGCTTGCGATCCTGCACATCCTGTTACTTTTCTTCTCAGACGTTTCCCCCTTAGACTGATGCATAATGGATCATTGTAGCTTGAACCGGTGATATTTGCAATGTTGCAGTGTAGTAGAAGAACGTGGTATGAATGCGATAGAGGTGTCGCATGCCAGAACCGCAGAAAATCGTCCCACCCGCAGAAGAAAAACCCCTGCCTCTATTCCGTCAAGATTTAAGGCTTTTTCCTGGTCCTACAGATCCCGATGGTTCCCCCACTTATAGCCTCTTCGATCCTGTCAGAGCCCAATATTTTCGCATTACATGGACCGAATACCAAGTGATGACTGCCCTCGCGCCACGAATAACGATATCACAATTAATCACAGCAATTGAAAGTCGTTCGACATTGAAAGTGACAAAAGAAGAGATCATGCGATTCTTCGAAGATGCTGCTGCAAATAACTTATTGGCAATTTTTCAAGGCTCAGACAAAATCACCGACAAAGCCGAAAAACAAAAAAGCGGCTTCTTCGTTTGGTTGCTTTATCATTATCTCTACTTTCGAGTCCCTGTTATTAACCCTGATAAATTTCTTGGAAAAACAATAAAATATGTCATGCCGCTGGTGTCCCCAGTTGCAATCTATTTATACTGCATTATATTTGTGTTAGGCCTCTTTGAGTTAATCACTGGATTCGATGAATTCCTTCACACGTTTCCTTACTTCTTTACACTTGTTGGGGGTATCGCTTACGCGTTGGGGATTACATGCGTAAAAATCATCCATGAATTTGCCCACGCATACACAGCAAAGTATTATAAGCTTTATGTGCCTACCATGGGGGTCGCCTTTATTGTATTCTGGCCGGTACTCTATACCGATGTGACTGATGGCTGGAAAATTGCGAAGCGTTCCAAGAGAATCGCCATCTCTTTTGCAGGAATCGGCGCAGAATTGACCATTGCTGGCATGTCAACATTAGGATGGGCATTAACATCTCCAGGCATGCTTCAAAGCGTCTTTTTTATCATTTCTTCTGCCACATGGATTTCTACGCTAGCAGTCAACATGAACCCAGCCTTACGCTTCGATGGATACTATATTTTGTGCGATTTGTGGGGTATTGACAACTTACAATCACGCGCATTCGCAACGACTCGATGGAAGATGCGAAAATGGCTTCTTGGAATAGATGTAGAACCTCCAGAAGAAAATCTTAGTACAGGAAGAGTCTATGGAATGATGGTCTACACGTTCTATACGTGGATATATCGATTATTTCTCTATACTGCAATCGCCATTTTAGTTTATAACATGTTTACGAAAGCCCTAGGGATTTTTCTATTCATATTAGAAATTGGGGTTTTCATTTTATGGCCACTTTTATGGGAGGCACAACAAATTAGCCGCTTGCGTGGAGTACTTACTTTCAATAGACGATCCGTTACTACGCTAACTGTTCTGATACTGCTCTTTCTTTGGGCTGTCATCCCTCTTCCCCATCGAGAGTCATTTCCCGCCATTACCATTCCAAATGCTGATGCCAGTCAAGCGGTATATGTCCCCTATCCAAGCAAAGTGAAAGCCATTTATGTGCAGCGGGGAGATCTCGTTCACAAAGGTCAGCCCATAGTTCAGCTTGCCTCACCTGAATTGGAAACGCAAATCGTTCAAAGTCAGCTGGAAAAAGCCTCTGCCGAAAGAGAAATTGTGATTGCAAGTCAGTCGGAAAAACTTCGTCCACAGATTGGTGAAAAAGTTGCCTCTGTAAATGCTCTAGCTGAAAAAATCGGAGGCCTTCAAAAGCTAAATCAAGAACTAACTATCCTAGCTGAAATCTCAGGAATGGTCTACACATGGGATGAAAGTGTTAAGGTCGGCCAAGCGGTTGGCCGAGACCAAATACTGGGTAAAATCGCCGATCTTGCTAATTTGCAGATTTTAGTGTTTGTGCCCGAAACCAATCTCTCCGACATCTATGAAGGACAGCCCGTGGTTTTTCGCCGGCGAGGAGATTTGGCAAAATTTTCTGGACGCATCGTCAAGATCAACCTTTTGAGAACCCAAACATTGACTCATCCACAACTGGCATCTATCAATCATGGAGATCTTCCCGTAGCAAATCAGCCACAACAGCAGCCTGGAGAAAAAAAGCAGGAAGAGCTCAAACTCGTAGAAAGTTATTACACTGCCTATGTTGAATTAGACAAACCACATGCAGACCTCAAATTAGAAGAGGTCGGAGAAGCCGACGTGCGAGGTCCATGGCGTTCTATGGCTATGACTTTATGGCGCAAACTGCATTCCCTGTTCTGGCGCGAAGGGTCCATTTAAGAAGATGGATGACAATGGACATGGACCCTATGGACGGTAGTGGACGAAAGTGGACCGTAATGGACAAAAATGGACATTTAAACTCCTTACTAGCAATAACATGACTATACGTGATGCAAATAACCTGGACATTCCATTTATAAATGAAATAATGCGAGTATCAAAGGCTCATTGGGGCTATGGTACAGCTTTTATGGATGTCTTTATGGAAAAATTTTCAATCAATGAAAAATATCTTGCTGAGAATACCACCAAGGTTCTTTCTCAAAACGAACACATAATAGGTTTTTTTAGTTTCGCTTTTCATGATGACCAATCCTTAGAACTCTACCATTTCTTTTTGCATCCTGACTTTATTGGGAAAGGTTTTGGCAGAGACATGTGGAACGCCTGTTGCCTAGTTGCTCAGGAACTTGGAGCAAACGAATTCACGCTATGGTCAGATCCACAAGCGGAACTTTTTTATTCAAAGATGGGATGTGAAAAAATTGGAGTCAAAAAATCACCTCTAATGGAAAACCGCTACCCCTCCATTATGCGATATAAACTACAGAATAATTAGGAATAAGATGATATAGAAGCTTTAATGGAGATCTTAGAGGGTTTATTTGGAAAAAAATTATCAACACCTCTTTTTGTGTTGCATTCTTAAAGCTATTCTTGTATTATAATGGTATGGATCGGACATTTCTGGTCGGCACTAAGCCTCGGTTTATTCCGGGGCTTTTTGCTTTATTGGAGTCTGGGGAATATTTTTAATCCATACCCATCGCTTTTACCATTACGACCAAGAATTTTTTTCATTAGAATCGTAAAGCTACGGCTTTCTTGCTTAGAATTAATTACATGTCTTCCAATAGGATGTGCGACCAGATCTGCGATTTGTAAGCCACAGCTATTCGTCTTCTTATTAGCAAAAATAATTTTAAAAGGCAAACGCTTGCTGTGCCAGTTGCCGTTATCAACGATGCGTCTGAAAGCCGATTCTAAGTCTTTATCTTCATTTACCCCTCTTTGTTCAACGATTACATTCGTCATTTGCTCAGTTGCTCCCTGATCGTTCAAAAACGAGTATGCGCGTTCAAGGCAAAACTTTAAAGCTGTCTCATAAGGGTTGTGAGGCTGTGAATACTTTTCCTTTAGGCGCCTCTTGTCGATGACAGTCGCAATAATCGAAAATGGAAGTTCTTCAATAAGCTGATTTAGCCGTAAGAAAAATCTTTCCCGACCTTCCTCTGAAATGCGTAAAAAGCTAAAATCTTTTTCCGGTTTTCTGATTTCTCTATTGTGCAGAATTGTTAAATCATGCCCCCAAAAATCAAACTTAAATTGGTTCAGCTGAGGTAGCACAATCTTTGTGTAATCAGATTTCCTGAAAATGCAAAAAGCAAGAACAAATACAGGATGCTGTTCATCGATTGATGTTAATGAGTGATCGCCACTCTCATCTACATAAATAATATAATCACCAAAATCGTTCAACATAAACATCCCTACATGAGTTTTAGACACATTGTATACATCATTTTTGAATTCCTGCCCATAAAAAACATCTTCCCAACTTACTGATTGAAAACCCCTCTTGTTTTAAATTTCTCCAAAGTATTACAATCCTCGTTCATGCTAAGTAAAGTGAAATAAAGGCGCAAGTGTTGAAACTCAGTAAGCATTTAAAGACAATTCAAAGAAAACAGCAGACCATCAAATCAACCGTCTGCTTTTCAGGACTTGGCGTCCATACCGGCAAACAGGTCACAATCCGTTTTTGCCCCGCACCCGTAAACACCGGAATCCATTTTAAAAGAATCGATCTGCCTGATCAGCCTATAATCCCTGCCACAATGCCTTACGTCCGTGACACCACGCGCAATAGCACCACCATCGGTCACGAAAAAGCATTGGTCCATACCGTCGAACATGTCATGGCTGCACTCCATGGAATGGAAATCGACAATGTAATAGTTGAGGTTTCCAATTTGGAACCCCCCATTTGCGATGGAGGCTCTGCAAAATTTGTCAGCATGATCGAAGAAGGGGGAATCCTTTCACAGCCTGAAGCCCAAAACATTGTGAAAATTAGCTCCCCTCTTTATTGGTCCGAAGGGGACATTCACATGGTCGCATTGCCCTATGATGGCTATCGACTAAGCTATACCTTAAGCTATCCTGAACCTGAAATCTTGCGAGCACAATTTCACTCAGAACTCATCAATCCAGCAAACTTTAAAACAGAAATCGCCCCCTGCCGCACTTTTTCCCGTTATGAAGAGATCTCTACGTTAATGGACCGAGGTCTCATCAAAGGGGGCAGTTTGGATAACGCCGTGATCATCAAAGGAAATGCCGTCTTTAGCAGAGAGGGACTCCATTTTCCCGATGAAATGGCTCGCCATAAGGTTTTAGACATGGTAGGAGATTTTGCTTTAATTGGTGTCCCCATTCATGCCCATGTGATTGCCATCCGAGGAGGGCATAACTCAAACTTCCAACTAGCTAAAGCGATATATCAATATATAACGACGGAGAATTCTTGATGCCCCAAAATCCGGTAAATTCCCATATTTTTGATGTAAAAGACTTGGTAAAGATTTTACCTCACCGCTACCCATTTTTATTGGTAGATAAAATTATCGAACTTGATCTAGAACGAGGGTACATCCTTGGACAAAAGAACGTGACAATCAACGAAAGTTTTTTTCAAGGACACTTCCCCAATGCCCCTATAATGCCCGGAGTGCTAATATTAGAAGCCCTTGCACAGACTGGTGGAGTCATGGTGCATTTAAAGGCTAATAACGGAAAAATCGGAGTCTTATTAAATGTAAATAACGCAAAATTCCGACATCCTGTACGCCCTGGTGATATCCTCATGCTTAAAGCCCAAGGATTGCACTTTAGTTCAAAAGGTGGAAGAGTAAAAGTTGAAGCCACTGTTAATGATAAGACGGCTGTCGAAGCCGAAATTGGATTCGCCCTTGTTGATTTTAGCCAAATTTAACCTAAGTTTATTCCTATGTTGAAAACACAAATCCACCCAACAGCAATCGTAGAGTCCGGAGCCATCATTGGAGAGGGAGTCGTTATCGAACCCTATGCAATTATTAAGGGCACTGTCACTCTCAAAAACGGCGTGACAATCAAGTCACACGCCTATATTGATGGGAATACGACAATCGATGAAGGGACCACCATTTATCCCGGCGCAAGCATAGGCACCAAACCCCAAGATCTCAAATACCGCGGGGAAAAAACTTATGTCAGCATAGGAAAAAACTGCGATATTCGTGAGTTCGTCACAATAAACTCCTCTTGTCAAGAAGGATCCACCGTACGAGTTGGCGACAATTGCCTAATTATGGCTTATTGTCATATCGCCCACAACTGCACTGTAGGCAATCGCGTCATCATGAGCAATAATGCCACGCTGGCAGGTCATGTGACCGTCGAAGATTTTGCCATCATCAGCGGCATGACTCCCATCCATCAGTTTGTACGGATCGGATGTTACGCAATGGTAGGCGGCATGAGCCGAATTACCCAAGATATCCCCCCCTACACGATTGGAGCTGGAATCCCCTTCAAATTCGGCGGTCTGAACATCATCGGCTTAAAGCGTAATGGAATCCCCCTTCATACGCGAAAAGAGCTCGCCAAAGCCTTTAAACTGACATATCGCTCGAATTTGCGCCTAGAAGATGCTCTCGAACGTATTCCTAATGAAGTTGAAATGCTCCCTGAAGTCAAGTATTGGATCCAATTTTGCCGCGAATCTCATCGAGGTCTCATGGGACTTAGCGTCGATGAAGTAGTAGAAACAATCGATGAAGAAGAACCAACAGAAACAGCTATTCCCGCTAAAACACTTTAGTTGGTTTTAAAGTAACAGTTCAGACACCCCCTTCACTATATGTCAGGCCTTCAGCCTGAGATATTTATGTGCCAAACCTAGGGCGTTGCCCTAGGCTGTTATATTTCAGGGCGTTGCCCTGAGAACTACGCTCAGGCTGAAAGCCTGGTTTATAAAAGCCTAGGGCAACGCCCTAGGTTTAGCACATAAACATCTCAGGCTGAAGGCCTGACATATAGCGAAGGGGTATCTGAACTGTTACATTTTAAACGGAATATTGCCGCAACAGAATATTATGAAAATTATCTTTTTTGGAACTCCAGAATTTTCTGCTCAAGTTTTAGAGTTTCTTATCCGTCATGATGTCAATGTCGTGGCAGTCATTACAAAACCGGACCAACCTAAAGGGCGCTCAAATAAACCCATTCCAACCCCCGTTAAAGTTGTAGCACAAAACCAAACTCCCCCCATCCCCCTCCATCAACCTCCTCTTGTTTCAGCTCCTGAGTTTGCAGATACTCTGAAACAATATGATGCAGACTTGTTCGTTGTCGTAGCCTATGGAGAAATCATCAAACAACATCTCTTAGATATGCCACATCTTGGTTGTATCAATGTTCATCCCAGCCTACTTCCCAAATACCGCGGCGCCGCACCCATCCAACGCAGCATTATTAACGGAGAACTGGTTACCGGGGTCACAATCATGCATATGGCCCGTAAAATGGATGCCGGCGACATCATCGAAGTGGTCGAAGTGCCCATAGAACCTAATATTACTTTCCCCGAACTCGAGCAAACTCTTTGCTCAGCTGGATGCCAAAGCCTTCTTCACGTTTTACAACAATTCGAGGAAAATAAAAATAATGTTAAACAAATTCCTCAAGATCATGAGAAAGCTACATATGCTCCCAAAATTGAACTAGAAGATTGCGAATTAAATTGGTCTTTGCCTGCTCTTCAGCTGCACAATTTAATCAGAGGAGTCACCCCAGATCCAGGTGCCTGGTGTTATGTTACCCTCAGAGGCCAACGTAAAAGATTGCGCATTCTTTCCTCTGACGTGGTTTCTGATGAACAAGGAAGCCCTGGAAAAATCCTTGTTTATGGGAAAGAGGGTTTTGTTGTGGCATGCGGAGATCAAGCGCTTCGAATTATATCCCTCCAGCTGGAAGGAAAAAAAGCTATGTCTGCAAAAGAATTCATGCATGGGTATCCCCAAGCCGACCTTTTGCAATTTTAGCATTGTTTGACTTATCTTTTTATCTTCTTTTTTATTCTCATTTTAGCCCACACCCAGGTTTCGCGAGCCTGCGAGCGAAACCGCAGGTGTGGGAATCGTAAAAACAGAACATTAACCAGGGAAAGGCTGTGAAAAAATCAATAGATGGTTTGTGCCGGCCCTCCGGGACGGTATGTGTTGGTGGGCGCTTACCCAGGCTTCGCTTACCCCTC